>OFEK01000091.1_pt1 | contig 128529 bp, 131 predicted proteins | sample 1521131 | NCBI WGS metagenome assembly OFEK01 (sample SAMN05720209, study PRJEB24109) | activated sludge metagenome | isolation source: Anaerobic digester | place: China | collected 2015-12-16 | reverse complement strand
GGCTCCTTGTTTTTGGCACTGCCGCATTGTTTCATATACGACTTTGCCACCCAAGCCCTTGCCTCGATAATCAGGATCGGTAGCTACTGGTTCGAGAAGTGCTATTTTGGTGTCTTGTAGATACCAACTGCTCGCGAATGAGACGAAATCATCTTCCTCGTTAACACAAACAATGGCGTAGCCCCGTTTAAAATTAGGACTTGAAAACCTTCCTTGACGACCCAACAGTGATTCCTCATCTTCGGGGGCAACGCCCTCGTGATTAAAACCACGCCACAAAACTCTATTAACCTTTCTAAAGTCGGGACACTCATTTAATGAAATGATTTTGTATTGCTCATCGCAAGTGGGTTTCGGTAAGTTATTCAAATCATAAATGGCGTTTTCGTCCTTATGAGTGGTTGCTAAAAATCCTGCTCGATAAGCATATTTTTGGAACATTTTGTTATGGTCGGGCACCAATATTTAACATCATCAGTGATGGTGTCACCGCATCAATATTGATATCGATATAGTAGAAGGATTACTCCAAATAAAAAACATTTTTGGCATACATAAGAAAGTTAGAAGTTTTCTATTTTGTCGGTATGAATCGTGGTGTTTTGATATTCAAAAATTGCATCCCGGTTGAACCGGCCCTAATCGACATTGGCGTATTCTTAGGACATTCAAGACAGTGCCACGGTGCGACATCGTGAGGTGTATCGCCAATGGTGATGATGCCCGATCCTTCCAACACGAAAAATGTTACGGCGACTGGTGCTTGATGAGTTTCGATTGCTTGATTGGCATCAAGTATCAGCGTCTTGATAATTGCATCAGGATGATCGACAAGAGTCCGTGCTTTAACACCGCGGATATTGGTTTGTATTTGAAAATCATTAATGTGAGGGCTCATTATTTTTACTCCTTATGTTTCGTTCGTTATTTATATAAACATGATAGGCCAGTTTGACTGATTCAAGGAAGAAAAAGTCGAATTTTTTTCGCACGCGACCATAAACAGACTTCCAATCAGCGAGACGAATCGGTCATGGTGAGTTGACAAAAAACGAATCCATATAATCACGGATTTCTTATCATAAAAATTATTGCTTCAAAATTATCAAGATAATACAATGAAAACATACCATTCTTTTATTAATGACCCCATGGAGGCCTTTATGACACATACCTATCAATTTATTATTGACTTTTTTTCAGGTTTCTGGCGTGAGATGTTGTTTATCTTTTTAGGGGCGACGGGTATTCCCCTTGTCGCTTCGACCTTATTGTTGATGGGTTTAACACAGGTATTCAAATACATCTATAAAGTGCCGGGCATATTATTGATAAGTTTACATTTTGTGATACATATCGCCATGTTCGTGTTCCTGTTGCCGATTTTCATCGATTTGTTTCCTTTTATGGTCGGTGGTTGGCGGATTGCCGCTTTGATCATCGGCTATATTTTTGGTTTTGGCACCCTACTTGAGGTGTGGCATTCTTATAAACGAACGTATTGTCCGGCGTGTCATCGTTGGGAAGGTCAAGAATTGGAAACTTATTCCCCTAATGCCGAAATTGAATTACATCGCTGCCGTTGCGGTTCGTGTGGCCAAGAGTGGACTTATAAAACATCGAAGGCTACTTAATAAGTCATATTCACTCCTTTGAACTCATTGCTTGAATATCCGTTGTATGATCAATCGATAGATAGCAATCTATCAATTATGAAAACAATCGCTATCCGATTTTTTTCAGCCACCAAGTGCTTGTCGAATAGGGAATAAATCCAAGTGAATAATAAAATTGTTGACCCGATCCAACCATAACATATTCGGCTCCTTGTTTTTGGCACTGCCGCATTGTTTCATATACGACTTTGCCACCCAAGCCCTTGCCTCGATAATCAGGATCGGTAGCTACTGGTTCGAGAAGTGCTATTTTGGTGTCTTGTAGATACCAACTGCTCGCGAATGAGACGAAATCATCTTCCTCGTTAACACAAACAATGGCGTAGCCCCGTTTAAAATTAGGACTTGAAAACCTTCCTTGACGACCCAACAGTGATTCCTCATCTTCGGGGGCAACGCCCTCGTGATTAAAACCACGCCACAAAACTCTATTAACCTTTCTAAAGTCGGGACACTCATTTAATGAAATGATTTTGTATTGCTCGTCACCAGCGGGCTGCGGCAAGTTATTCAAATCATAAATGGCGTTTTCGTCTTTATGAGTGGTTGCTAAGAATCCTGCTTGATAAGCATATTTTTGGAATACTTTATTATGGTCAGGCACCAATATCTTAATCGCGCCATCGTGAGAAAAGTGTTGCTGCGCATGTTTGATTAAAGCTGGATAAAGATGATGACAGGCTTCATCGCAAATGATAAAAGCTTCACCGAGGTGGTCTTCAAAAGTCACCATGGCAACAAGTCGACCATCTAAAAACCATAATCCAATCTTTTTTAGCAACGATTGGTCAAACGAAGCTCTCGCAAACATCCATTCAAAGCGCGCCCAAAAGAAATCGGGTTCTTTAAGTTCATTCGCGTTTCCACTTTTAAGAAAATCACATACGATTTGATAATCCCCATCATAATTGATGGTTCCTTGATAGAAGCGAAATATAATATTCATATGTGTACCTCAATACGACTATGTTCAAAAAAATTATATATGATGATTTTATGCTTAAACGCGAAAATTCGATGACTTTCTTCATCGAATAGCACGGCAATAGTATTTACTGCTAAGGAAGGTCAAATGATATGGAAAAAAAAGTAATATTCACGAGCGTCGATGAATACATCGCAATGTTTCCATTACAGGTTCAAACAATATTACGAAAGATGCGCCAAATAATTCACGAAGAAGCACCTAATGCCAGCGAAAAAATTAGCTATCAAATGCCAACGTTCTATCTTCATGGAAATTTGGTACACTTTGCAGCGTATAAAAACCATATTGGGTTTTATCCAACCCCATCCGGCGTTTCCATGTTTGAAAAAGAACTGGCCCCTTATAAGACCGCAAAAGGATCGATTAACTTTCCATTAAATAAACCCCTACCATTTGAGTTGATTCGCGCGATCGTCAAACAACGCGTTAAGGAAAATTTAACCAAGGCGAATAAATAGCCGCATACTATTTAATACGCATCAGCACGCAACAAATACTTAAATAATAGGAACACAACATGGCCAAATTAATCATTATTACCGGCTTTCTAGCGACGATGAAGACGACGATTTCCAGTCGACTTAGCAACGACTTGAAACTGGTTTGTTTGAATAAAGATTCGTTCAAAGAAATATTGGGTGACACCATCGGTTACTCGAATCGAGCGGAAAACCTCAAACTTTCCCAAGCCACCTTCAAAATCATGAAAATGATGATAGAAAAACTGCTCCAAGCGGGTATTGACGTTATCATCGAAAGCAATTTCAAACAACCGGAACTCATTGAGCTTCGCGAAATACTGCCAATTTCACTCGAAAACGTGTTGACTTTATTCATTGAAGGAAATCCCTATGTCATTTATGAGCGTTACAAAACGCGACAACCATCGCGACACCCCGTTCACAAATCGATTGAGTTAATGTCATATGAAACATTCACCGCTTCCATGGCAAGCTATCGCTCAGATGATTGTTTTGGAACAGTCGTTAAATGCGACACAACTGACTTTAACGAGACCAAATACCACGACTTATTAACGATTACAAAAAGATTTTTATCAAATGACGAACAAACTATATGAAACCAAACATTTTAGCACTTAAATTCCAGGACATTGTACTTCGAAGCGCGCTTCCTAGCGATGCCAAGACATTGGTTGCCTGGTGGCGCGATGGAGCGGTAATGGCCCACGCCGGCTTTCCTCACGGAATTGAAATCGAAGAGGCCGATTTAGCAAAACGACTTGAAAAACAGCAGACGCCCAGCGGTGGGCACAATCACTTGTTCATCATCATGTTTTCGAAACACCCCATCGGCGAGATGAATGTCAATTACCGCGAACATGAAGCCGAAATTGGAATCAAGATATGCGAAGCAATCCATCAAAACAAAGGACTGGGACGACAAGCGCTTAAATGTTTGATTTCGTTTATATTTGATAACAAGGACATCGTTCGAATCGTTTTGGATACCAATTTGGCCAACAAACGCGCGAGGCATGTGTATGAATCGCTCGGATTTGTTTCAAATGGGATTCGCTATCAAGCGTTTACTGATCAACTTGGCGTCAAACAAGACGTGATCGATTACGTTCTTAACAGGGAACATTATTTGGATTTAGATTGGAGCATCCCACACAATGACTTATGAAGATATTCTTGCGTTTGAGAAACACTATGTGGCGATGTTTTCTAGCATCGAAGCAACAAGATATGGTTATATCGCCTCTGACTCGATGCAACGCGATAAGTACTACCACAATTATCTTCATGTTTATAAAACTAATCAAATATCACAAAACGAACTAGGCGACTATGAAGCGGCCTATAAAAAATATGGACATGTCCACTTTCGATTCGAAGAAAAACCAACTGGGTTTGAAGATGTTTTGAAAGACTATAAGCCAAGTGTCAACGGTTACTATTGGGCACCGATTAATGATGTCAAAATCCCGAAAGTTAAATCGTTTGACATTCAAATAATTGAGCCCTCAATCAAGGAATCATTTTGCCATTATCTTTATTTAGAAAACCGCGAATATGGCGAACAATTCTCGGTGAATAACGCAATCAGGCAATGGGAAGTTTTAATGAAGCAAACAGATTATCGTTATTTTTATGCGATTTTGGATGGTCATATTGTGGGATCGATCAACGTCACTTGGTCGGATCAATGCGCCAAAATTGACGATTTTACGGTGCTAGAACCTTACCGGCATCAAGGCATCGGGTCGGCTTTAATGGCACACGCTATTTCATTCTTAAAAACAAAACAAACCAAATTTGTTTATTTGGTGACTGACATGAACGACACCCCGCGTTTCATGTATGAAAAATGGGGCTATCACCATTTATCAAGTTGCTACCATTTCATCAAGGTATATCCAAATTTATCAGAGGAAACCAAGTAATCAACACCCCCGCGATGCTATGCTTGAAATGAGGTTTAAATCTATGAAAGCACTAGTTATTTATTATTCATATGAAGGCAATACCAAGACTATCGCTGAAGCGATTTCAAAAATTTTGGACTGTGATATTATTCGTTTGATTCCCGAGAAAGAGATGACAGCAACTGGCTTTTCCAAATACATTTGGGGCGGCAAGCAAGTGGCGATGAAACAAAAACCAAAATTGCAGCAATTCAACAGCGACTTTTCAAGTTATGACACGGTGTTTATCGGTTCGCCGGTTTGGTCATGGACCTATGCTCCCGCGATAAGGACGCTGTTCGAAAACGGTTACGTTAAAGACAAGCAAGTTTATTTCTTTTGTACGCACGAAGGCGGCATCAAAGGCGTGCAACAACGCGCTTACAAACTCATAAGTAAACACAACACATGGATGGGTTTTCATGATTTCATCGACGTAAATAAAAATAAAGAATTATGCATCCAACAAACAATAGAATGGCTTAAGAATATTTCTAGTCAGATTATCACTTGATGACACGGGCAGCATACCTTTTAAGGGTGCCGTTCCACAATAAATAGAAGTTTGTTAGATAATATGATGTCATGTGGTTACGATATTTATGCAGAATACGATTAACGGCGGTAAACATTCCTCAAGACGTCTATTAGCTAATTCACGAGATTATTATTTAACCAGATGAGGAAACAAGCACGAAATTTTGCGGTTATTGATGAGGGATAAATGGAAACACTGAAAAAAATAAAAGAAGCCCTAGAAGCCGAGCATATCACCAGCGTCCAGCTTGTAGAAAAAGCAATTAATGCACACCACAGTTTTTTATCCAAAAACGCGATAGCTCGCATTAGCCCGCTCGCTAGGAAGATTGCAAAAAAGGGTGACGAAGAACGACGACAAGGTTTCATTCGTGGACCTCTTCACGGGATTCCAATTGTTATCAAAGATAACATCTTTTATAAAGACGGTACCCCCACAACATGCAACGCGTATGCGTTCAACGATTTTTATCCGCCACATAATGCGCCAATTGTTAATTATCTTATTGATAAAGGCGCGATTATCATTGGCAAGGCTAATTTGTCAGAATTCGCCTATTTCATGGGTGATGAAAAGACGCCATCGGGTTATGGCTCGATGTATGGACAAGTCGAACATCCATTCGATGAAACGATCGATCCACTGGGATCGTCGACGGGTAGTGCCGTTGCCATCAAGCTTGGCATTGTACCAGCGGCGATTGGAACCGAAACAAATGGGTCATTAATGGCGCCCGCCTTCCAGTGTCAAATCGTATCGTTGAAGCCAACATTTGGTCTTGTCACTCAAGCGGGCATCATCCCACTATCACCACTTCAAGACACGGCTGGGCCAATGGCTAACTGCTGTTATGATTGTGCACTGTTAATGGATGCCCTCACCAACGATCAACCAACAAGGCACCCATTTCCATTTTCAATGTCATTCACCGATGCGATGACCAAACCCTTGAATCAGGGTAAAATCGGCATCGTACATTTCAAAGACCATCCGTATTCAAGTGAGGAATTATCGGTAATTGAGCAATCCAAAGCCAAATTAACTAAAGCCGGCTTTGCATTTGTTGAAATAACAGTGGAACTACCACCACTCGAAAACGAGCGCACTTTGTTAGTGGAATTCAAATACGCGATTAATCGCTTCTTACAATCGCATAAGGACAAAATACCCTATCAAAACCTTGATGGAATTATTGAATTTCACAAAAATAACGCGCAAAGATGTCTTCGTTATGGACAAGCAATTTTGGAAAAAGCAACCGCGACCCACGGAGATTTGACCAATTCCGAATATCTGAAATGGCGCGATCAATTACTAATGGAGGCCCACTTATTCGAGCATTTACTCCACGAGCACAATCTGATTGCCATTGGTGCGCCGACATGGTCGAGTTTCGCTCCAATCTATGGCAATCCCTCGCTTTGTATCCCCGAAGGAATATTCAACAAACAACCTAAAGCAATGGTATTTGTCGGCAAGAAATTCGATGACCAGACGTTACTACGATTTGGTCATAAATATGAAATGGCAGCGGTTATTTAACAATGGAAAAAATCAAACTCGTCGTTCCTTCACTACGTTATGACAAGCAAATTTGGAATTATAAACAAGATTTTTTCACTCGGGGTGAAAGCCTTGCCGGAGGAGGGACGCTTGAACGGGTCGATAGTGTTAAGGCGTGGCTCGAAGACGTGAAGCGGTACTCCAATGTTGCCACATGTCCAAGCGACCGCGTTCCTTCATCACTATATTTGGCAATTAGGGAAAGTGACGATACTTTAGTCGGCATGATTGACATCCGTCATCATATCAACCACCCAATCCTGAGTACTTGGGGTGGACACATCGGCTATTCCGTCTTATCAAGCCAAAGAGGCAAAGGTTATGCTAAAGAAATGTTGCGATTAAGCTTACATATATGCAAACACCTTGGCATCGATAAGATACTAATAACTTGTGACGAAAATAATCTCGCCAGTCGCAAGACGATACTCGCCAACGGCGGCAATTATGAAAAAACAATTCCGGTCGAAGGAAAAATGACACAGCGGTACTGGATTAATTTATGAGACTGGCAATAAAATAATTGAGATATTTCAAGGAAACTTTGCTAAAAACCAAACTCATGGTTTAAAAAAGTAATTATAGTTATATACTATTAATAGCGCTTAAATGAAACCCCTATCATTGATCACCCATATACACATCTGATTCATACTCGAAGTGTATTTTTTATCTATAAATTCTTTGCGGTACTGCGAGGAGGAAAATAGTGGAGTCTCCAGAAAAAGATTTGAAAATCAACCAGGCCTGGTGCAAGGGTTGTGGCATTTGCGTTGCCTTTTGTCCCAAAGACGCACTCGAAATGGTTGATGGCAAGGCCGTGTTAAAAGCGGACAATAACTGCATCATGTGCGGGCTGTGCGAGCAACGCTGCCCCGATTATGCAATATATGTCGACGATGGCAAAGGAGAAAAAGCACCATGGGAAAAATAGTGCTCATGCAAGGTAACGAAGCTTGCACCGAAGGCGCCATCGCCGCGGGGATGCGGCTTTATGCCGGTTACCCAATCACTCCTTCGACTGAGATTGCTGAATTAGCCGCCAAACGACTGCCTCAAGTCGGGGGCACCTTTATCCAAATGGAAGATGAAATAGCTTCAATCGCCTGCGCCATAGGTAGTTCGGTGGCCGGTGTCAAATCAATGACGGCGACCAGTGGTCCCGGTTTTTCACTAAAACAGGAAAACCTCGGTTATGCGGCTCTAGCGGAAATCCCGCTTGTTCTCGTCGATGTCCAGCGCATGGGTCCCTCGACCGGGATGCCGACATCTCCTTCACAAGGCGACGTGATGATGGCGCGCTGGGGCACCCATGGCGACCATCCCGTTATCGCATTGTGCCCATCTTCGGTCAAAGAAACTTATGAATTAACGATTCGCGCCTTCAATCTATCGGAAAAATATCGAACACCGGTCCTCTTAATGATGGATGAAATGGTCGGTCATTTACGCGAAGGCGTGGAATTGCCATCACGCGATTCCATTCAAATCATCGATCGCCCGACGATCGAGAACCCCGATCCCTACCGCGAGCCTTATATCACCACTCCCGATAATCTAGTTCCTGCGATGGCGCCTTTTGGCGAAGGCCAACGCTACAACATCACCGGATTAATGCACGATGAATCAGGATTTCCCAGCAGTTCGACGGAAAACGCCGAAAAACTGCTCGACCGTTTAATGAAGAAAGTGTCGACCAATTACGAAGATATCGTCCAAGTCGAACAACTGGGTATGGACGATGCTGAAATCGCAATTTTCTGTTACGGGGGCACGATGCGCGCCGCCCTTTCGACGATGGAAGAAGCCCGCGAGAAGGGCATCAAAGTCGGAATCTTCCGGCCCATCACTCTGTGGCCCTTCCCCGAAAAGGAATTGGCGCTGGCCGCTAAGAAACTTAAACGAGTCGTCGTCGTTGAACACAATTACGGCCAAATGGTACTCGAAGTGGAACGCGTCATTAAAAACACATGCCCAATTGATTTTGTTGGAAAATATAACGGCACAATGATTACGCCAAGTGAAATAATCAAGAAATTGGAGGATGCGCACGTATGGGTTATACCATCGGCCTCGATACCCAAAGCAGTGATACATCGAAACTAATCGATAAATACATGCGCACAGAACACCTCCCTCATATTTGGTGTGCTGGTTGTGGTAATGGCATCATTATGCGCGATGTCGTTCAAGCAATTGAAAACTTAGGGCTTAGCCGCGATAAGACGATTATCGTATCGGGCATCGGCTGTTCGTCACGGTCAGCCGGATATATGGATTTCAACACGATTCATACAACTCATGGTCGCGCGATCGCTTTTGCCACCGGGATTAAACTTGCCAAACCAGAGCTTGAAGTAATCGTCATCGCTGGTGACGGCGATATATCGGCGATTGGTGGCAATCACCTAATCCATGCCGCACGTCGCAACATCGGATTGACGGTTGTCGTGATGAATAACAACGTTTATGGAATGACCGGGGGGCAATATTCACCGACGACACCAACCCAAGCAATTGGAACAACGGCGCCCTATGGGAGCATCGACCGCACATTTGACATTGCGCAACTCGCTTACGGGGCCGGCGCATCGTATGCCGCTAGAGGTAGCGCCTATCATGTGCGACAAACAATCGATTTGATTCAAAAAGGCATCGCCCATCAAGGATTTTCATTAATCGATGTCGCCAGTACATGCCCGACTTATTATGGTCGCGAAAATAAATCCGGTGACGCGGTTGAAATGCTCAAATGGCAACAAGTAAACGCCGTCACCGTCGAGTTAGCGGCGAAGATGACTAGCGAACAATTAAAAAACAAACTCGTGATTGGCGTATTGCATCAAGCGGATTATAAAGAATACACTGCGGCTTACCGCGAAATGGTTGAAAATTTAACCAAGACGAGGACGGCACATGGAAATAAGTAGTCGACACGACATCCGCCTCGCCGGAAATGGTGGCCAAGGCGTCATTTTAGCGACGATCATTTTAGCCGAAGCGGCGATACTTAGCGGCAAACACACGGCGCAAACGGGCACATATGGACCCGAAGCACGCGGTGGTGCCTGCAAAGCTGAAATACTAATATCCGACAAACCGATCGGGTTCACAAAAGTGCTTGACCCCTCGTTTTTACTCGTTTTCACCAAGAAAGCGTTGGAGCGTTATGCGCCCCGTATTTCCGAGGGAAGTCTCGTGATGCTTGATCAAGGACTCGAAATACCTCCGGATGTTTCACCTAGCCACGTCATTACCTTACCCCTTATTGACACGGCCCGACATGTCGTTGGTAAAGTCCAAACCGCGAACATCGTTGCCATTGGGGCGATCAATGAATTTTTACACATCGCCAGCGACGATATATTGCGCCAAGCCGTGCTCATGCATGTGCCAAGCGGTAGCAAAGAATATAACATTAAAGCGCTTGAAGTTGGCAAACAACTTGCGCTTGAATGGAAACGAGCGCACCTTTAATGAAAATACATGAATACCAAGCCAAGGAACTGTTTAAAGCATATGGTCTTCCGGTTCCTACCGGTTTCGTGTGCGAAACTGCCTCCCAGGCGAAAGATGCCGCCAAGCATTATCAAACATGCGTCATCAAAGCGCAAATTCACGCCGGTGGCAGAGGAAAAGGCGGGGGTATCAAATTAGCGAAAGACCCAAAACACGCCTATGAGCTAGCCACGCAAATAATCGGCATGAACTTGGTGACAAAACAAACCGGGCCCGAAGGCAAACGCGTTAAACGCGTGCTGGTGACCGAAACGGTAAAATACACCAAAGAATACTATTTAAGCATTACCCCGGATTACGCTAACGCCGGTTTAATCATCGTGGCATCAAGTGAAGGTGGCACCGAGATTGAAGAAACGGCGCATGATCATCCTGAAAAAATCATCCAGATTCCAGTTTCGCTGCAATCGGGACTAGATGATGAACTCACTTCTAAAGTCGCAAAGGCGTTAAATATTCCCGTGCAACTATTTGAACAACTGAAATCACTCCTGCAAGGCATGATCAGGCTTTTCATCGAAAAAGATTGTTCGCTCGTGGAAATCAACCCACTTGTGCTAACTGACAATGACCACTTATTATGCTTGGACGCAAAAATCAGCTTTGACGATAACGCCTTGTTTCGTCACCCTGATATCAAACAACTGCGCGATGTCGATGAAGAAGATCCCAAAGAATATTGGGCGTCGCAAAACGATTTAAGTTATGTCACGCTCGATGGGAACATCGGTTGTCTTGTCAATGGCGCGGGTCTGGCTATGGCGACGATGGACATCATCAAACATTACGGCGGGCAACCGGCCAACTTCCTCGATGTCGGCGGCGGAGCTAGCACCGAACGCGTCAAAATCGCATTTGAGATTTTGCTATCAGACCCTAACGTCAAAGCGATTTTCATCAACATATTCGGCGGCATTATGAAATGCGATGTGATTGCCAATGGCGTCGTTTCCGCAGCCAAATCGATTGGTTTAAATATCCCGCTTGTCGTGCGACTTGAAGGCACTAATGTAGAATTAGGCCGTCAAATCCTTAGTGAATCGGGATTAGCCATTATTTCGGCCACCGATATGGCCGATGGCGCTACCAAAGTAATCGAGGCCGTTCGATGAGTATTTACATTAATCAAAACACCAAACTAATCGTTCAAGGCATCACCGGTAATGCCGGTTCGTTCCATGCTCAGAAAATGATTGAATACGGCACGAAAGTTGTCGCCGGAGTGACTCCAGGCAAAGCCGGACAGACTATTTTAGGTGTTCCGGTATTCAATTCCGTCAAGGAAGCGAAAGACGCAACAAACGCTAACGCTTCGGTAATTTTTGTGCCACCCAAGTTTGCCGCCAACTCAATCATGGAAGCGGCGGATGCCGGCATTGAGTTAGTCGTCTGCATCACTGAAGGCATCCCCGTGCTTGATATGGCGCGTGTCATCCATCATTTGAAAACAACGAAGACGAGATTGATTGGGCCTAATTGCCCTGGAATCATCACTCCCGATGAATGCAAGATTGGCATTATGCCGGGATACATACATAAAAAAGGTCACGTCGGCATTATCTCGCGTTCGGGCACCCTAACCTATGAAGCGGTCAAGCAGCTAACCGACCGCGGCATTGGTCAATCTACGGTCATTGGTATCGGGGGAGATCCCATCAAAGGAACGAGCTTCGTTGATGCCCTGCAAGCATTTGAAGATGACCCAGATACATACGCCGTCGTCATCAATGGCGAAATCGGCGGTAGCGGCGAAGAAGAAGCCGCGCAATTTATCGCTCAGCACATGAGTAAACCCGTTGTCGCTTTCATCGGTGGCCAATCATCGCCAAAAGGCAAACGCATGGGTCACGCCGGAGCGATTGTCATGGGTGGCAAAGGCACGGCGGAAGGCAAAATATCCGCGCTTAGAAATGCCGGAGTCAAGATTGCGCTAACGCCTGATGTTATTGGGGAAACGCTGCTGGATGCATTGATTTGCGCCGGCATCGAACTATAATCGTAAGGTAGAGCATATGAAAGATTTCTTAATCGCCAATCCCATCTTTACAATCTTCTTAATTGCCCTAGTCGGTTACGGTTTTGGACGTATCAGCATTAAGGGCATGAGTTTAGGCACGGCCGCTGTTTTGCTCGTGGCATTGGCGTTTGGTCATTTTGGGATTACGATTTTATCAGTCGTCCAAGATCTTGGACTTGTCGTTTTCGTGACGGCGGTCGGCTTTATCGCCGGCCCGAAATTTTTCCGAAATTTTCGAAGCAACGCGATCGCTTACGTGATTTTAGGAGTCATTATCGTTTTGGTCGGCATTATCGCGGTAATCGCTTTAGTGCTGATTACGCCGATTGGCACCGATTTGGCGATTGGTTTGCTGGCTGGAGCGCTGACGACAACGCCTGGACTAGGTGTCGCCATTGAAGCGACGGGCTCGCCACTAGCGTCAATTGGTTATGGGATTGCTTATCCCTTTGGTGTCATCGGCGTCGTGTTGTTTGTTCAACTGGTGCCCCGCATCTTTAAAACCGATATGGTCAAAGAGCGTGAACAATATCAAAAAGTGGCCAATGGTGTCAATGTCGATTCAAAAAAGAAAACATTAAGTTTCGATCCGCTTGGTTACTTTGCGTTTGCGCTGGCCGTCGTGCTTGGCGTATTACTGGGCAAAGTGACGATTCCGCTACCAGGCGGCATTGCGTTTTCACTTGGTAATTCGGGCGGACCACTTATCGCTGGTTTACTATTCGGTCATTTCGGCTCGATTGCCCGGATTGATTTTAAAGTCAAAAAGGAAACGCTTGTTCCGCTTCGGGAATTAGGCTTGATGCTATTTTTAATCGGCGCGGGAACCAAAGCCGGTTCCGGCTTTATTCAGGTGCTGCAGGATTATGGCGTGATGGTGTTTGTTTATGGTGCGATTATGACATTACTACCGATGTTTGTCGGATTATTCTTTGCGCTAAAAGTCATGAAATTGAGCATGTTTAATAGTCTAGGTTCGATATGTGGGGGCATGACGAGCACCCCAGCGCTTGGTACACTGATTCGCGTGGCGGAAACCGATGATGTAGCTACATCTTATGCGGCTACCTACCCGATTGCTTTAGCAATCATTGTAATTACTTTCCAATTAGTGTGTATTATATTTTAACTATGTATAACTGATGAAACGATTTCGTGAAACTGTAACAACACTGACGAACCTTTTATTTGTGGCCGCGTTGCTTTCAAGTTGCGACTTGCGGCAACGATTTCCCATCAACTACGTCTATCCAGACTTTATCCAATTCAAGACAGGTATTGAAAACATCGAATTTAACGAACGAAAAGACAACGGTTATTCGATTTATGTGTTTGAAATCAGTGAGGCAGAATACGATGCGATGTTTTCGTTTTATGGACAAAATTATGGGAGTTTACAACAACTTTCGACCCCAGAACACCCATTACTTGAAAGCAAACCGCACATCTGGCAATCGGTATATTATCCTAACAACGATATCGAATTGAAAATTTATCCAAATTACCTAGAAGAATCCGACATTAATGTAAACGATTTGTCGCTTATTTTTAGATCGGATGGCTACTATCAGGTGTTTGATGACCAAACCAAAATCATGGGCATCGAGGGTCCAAATACGGCGGTGACATCATTTTTTGAACAATATGGCCCATCTATAGCATTGATTCGCGTTGGGGCAAATCACTGGTACGACTTGTGACAACGATGGATGGCATCAATGACTTCATTATTCTATAATGAGCACATGCAAGAGGTTCCATCATGAAATATTCGATTTCAGATACTATTAACAGGACACGCCAAGACGTGATTGACGCGCTGCTTAACATTGAACAATTGAAAAAGTGGCAACCGACACTAGTAAGGGTCGAATCAACGACTGGTAAACTATTCAATCAAGGATCAAGCGGATATCAAATCTATGATGGAGCAGGTTTTAAGTCGAAATTGAAAGTATCGGTTCCCTCAAGTAATTTGCCAGAAACCATTACCCTAGTATATGAAATACCCGATGTTATCAACACTTGCGTTTATCGATTTCAAGAGATTAACGGAGCGACGCATTATGATATGGAGGTCACGTTTGAGTTTGCTGACGGAATCGAACGTGACGAAGCGGTATTTAAAGCGGGCACGATTGCCATGATGGAACCGTTAAAACGATATTTGGAGCAAAAGTAAATTTTATGAAATATAAACTAATCAGACCGCGACTATTCGCCATCATCGCTGCAGCATCGCTGACGTTATTGTCGGGTTGTGAAAACCGTTATGCCGATTTCAATCAGACGCTATCGGAACTCCCGGTCGAGAAAACAGGATATGCGTTCATCGCCTCGGATTATCAAATCAATATTGATAATCAGACATATAATATTGAATCACTAATCGGCGCCCAGCTTGTTGCCAATGACGTAACTCCGGCCGACGGTTCGCTATATCCTGAAGTTGTATATATTGAGAAAACATTATTCGTTATGTTTGCCGAGACGATGACCGAGATGATAACCGGTTTTCATTTATTGACTATCGATTTATTGACCATGGACGCGATGTATGTTTTAGAAATTGATCCGATTGACAACGAACATTATCCGCGCATCTTCGCGGATAGTGATCATATTTTGATCTATCGCAACGACAATCATTCGTTATTGCAACTTGAATACGATGATTTGGAAACGGCAACCACTACCACATTTGCCGCGATTGACGACATGTATCAAGTCATTGTCAGCGACGGTATTTTCTACCGTTACCGCGACACAAGCGATACCTATGTCATCGATGCCTATGATTTCGTAAATGGGACACCGACGAGCGCTAGTTTTCGAACGTTAAGCGAAGTACATCATGAACTACGAGTGGTTGATGGACCAGACACATATGAACTTGTTATTAACAACGAAACGCTGGATATAACTAAAAACGAACAATCGTTCCAATCGATTGAATTCGTTGATTTCATGCGATTATCGGCACGCGGGCAAACGATTGTCAATTTGCTAGAAGAACAAGATCTGACCAGCACACCGCGATTTATCGATGCCAGCAGCGCTGGAAATAAATACTATCTCGGCTTTCAGTGCGCCGAAGGATTTCTGTTTAATGCGGGGTTATTCGGTTCAACGCCATTTATGATTTTTGAATGGGATTTTCTTCAAGAAGAAGTTTCATATATCGGGTTTAGCGAAATCGGATACGCATTCATCATCGACATGATTGATTAGCGCGATTAATCGCGACATGTACGAAATGTCTAACAGTCCTAGTGCTATAATTTTAAACGCGGAACGGACCGCATCTTATGGAAAAAACAATCGTCCTTGTCGTCTTCGTAATTGCTTACCTATTACTGCTAATATTACCAAAATACCGTGCATATGTCGCCCTATTTGCCGCGACCATCATATTTACGCTTGGATTTATCCCCGGCATTGATATTGATTCTTTAATACTGCTTAATGGCATTGATTGGAATGTGTTAATGATGATTGCCGGCACGATGATCGTCGTCGTTTTCTTCGTCAAATCGAAGGCTCCGGCCGCATTAGCCGATTTTATCATTGACCATGTCCATTCGGTTAAATGGGCCATTATCTCATTGGCAGTTTTTGCTGGTCTGGTATCGGCTTTTGTCGATAACGTCGCCACGGTTTTGATTATCGCTCCAATTGCCATCGACATCGCCAAACGGATTAAGATTTCTCCCATTCCGATTATCGTTGCTATCACCGTATCGGCTAATCTCCAAGGTTTTGCCACCTTGGTCGGCGACACGACATCTATTATGTTAGGCAGCGCGACAGGGATGACTTTTGCCGACTTCTTTTGGATGGATGGTCGCCCGGGCCCTTTCTTTATCGTGCAAGCGGGAGCCCTCGCCACGGTCGGCGTCCAGTTAATCTTATTCCGAAAGTTACAAGCACCCCTTGCATTAAAAGAAAAAACACATGTCAATGATTTTGTTCCCTCCTTGTTCCTTATTAGCATCATTGCCTTGTTAATCATCGCCTCGTTTATTCCTAATAAACCACCTTTGACAAATGGTTACATTACGATGGGCGTCGCCCTTGTTGCCCTTACTTACGATTTGATTAAGCAACGTTGTTTTAAAGGCGTGATTGAAGCAATCAAAAAGGTTGATGTGACGACACTACTTTTGTTAGTAGGCTTATTCATCGTGATTGCCGCTTTGGGAGAAGTAGGAATTATCAACGATATTGCTAACGCCTTTGCTTCGATCGGTGGGGGCTCACCATTTATCATGTTTACGCTGGCCGTGTGGGTTTCGGTCTTGCTATCGGCGTTTATTGACAATATTCCTTATGTCGCCACGATGTTGCCGGTGATGGCGGCGTTGGCGCCTTCTTTGGGCATCAGTCCATATTTGCTTTATTTTGGGCTGTTGGCCGGTTCCACATTAGGCGGAAACCTTACCCCGATCGGAGCTTCGGCCAATATTGCCGGCATCGGCATTTTGCGTAACGAAGGACACGAAGTCAAATTCATTGATTTTGCCAAAATTGCCATTCCGATGACACTAGTGGCAGTATCGGTCGCTTATGGCCTTATCTGGCTTTTCTGGGCACACTAAAAAAGAGAACGCCATTTTGGCGTTCCCATTTATTTATTAGTTGTTATCGGTTGCCACAAGCGGCGCCGTTTGTAACAGTCGTTTTGTTCGTAAATGCTCAACCAAGGTAGTGAATCCAAAAATTAGGGTAACCATCATCAAAGCGATGACGTAAACATTCAAGAAGGGCACATCTTCAATCGGAGGACGTTGCAAAAACATGGCGTTAGGAGCATTTAATCCTGCGAGTGCAAATGTTTGATTTACCCCAATTCCAATTAAACCGAACACGAGCAAACCAACAAAATAAACGACAGTATTCTGTTTTTGAATTTTGAAATAGCCACCCACCATGAGATATAGCGATCCAACAAGCATCGTCGAATGGCTGAGCATGCTTTTGAACACGCCCCAATCGAAGATCGAGCCACCATGGATATAATATTCAGGGTAAAACAGCGAAATAAGCGCGCCAAGAGCGCCGGCGTAACCGGTCATCGTCGCCAAATAATTGAAGGCTTTGGATTTCTTGTTGCCCCAAATGGCGACGATCACGAGCAAATACATAGATAAATTACAGAAATAAATGGGAAATAACATATTGTCAGCGGCAACGGCTTGATTGCCCTTTAAAAACTCGATCCATAAAGGGGAAATGTGTAAGAAAATCGTTGCCCAACCCCAAAATTTTAAATAGACATCTTTATGGGTCTGCGTTGTGAATACTTTTGACGGCAACCATAAAAATAGGACCGTCAAACCAAGGGAGATGACAATGTAGGTAATGTGGGAAATGTCGAATAGCGATCCATAGATATGAAAGTTCATATAATTGATTATCTCCAAATGTCGTTTATCATGCGATACTTATTCTAGCACCGCCATGTAAGCGCTTCAATCATAACTTGATGCCACAACATCTCCATCAAGCCGAAGCTGAAAGCCGACAACAACGCATAACTAGAATATAATAATCTTAATAGGAGACCAAGCATGAAAGAAATCGAATCATTCCTCAATAGCATCGAAAACTTCAAGCATCGTCAAACGATAAACGGTGTTTTGGAATATATAAAAAACAATTACCCCCAACTGAAACTCGAATATAAATGGAATCAGCCGATGTTTACACACGATGGCACATTCATCATCGCCTTTTCAGTCAGCAAAGCGCATTTTTCGGTTGCCGTCGAGAAAAAATGCCTCGATTTGCATATGAATGACATCATCGAATCGGGCTATCGCGCCTCCAGCATGCTGTTTCGCATTAACTTTACGGACACCGTTGATTATCGATTGCTTAGCAAACTAATTGAATACAATATCGAAGATAAACGCGGATATGACAAGTTTTGGAGATGAGTCTTGATGAGCAAAATAGCTAATGCTAAAAAGTTTGAGTTTGCTTCACGCCAGGATTTTCGTGACTGGTTGACGAAGCATGCCGATGACCATGAAGGTATTTGGATTGTTGGACACAAGAAGCGCAAGATTCCATCGATCAGCTATGCTGAAGCGCTCGAAGAAGCCCTTTGCTTCGGTTGGATTGACGGCATTGTCAAAAGCATCGATGAAGATATTTACATTCGCTATTTCGCACCAAGGGTAGCTACTAGTTTTTTCTCGGCAAAAAACCGTGGCATCATCGAGAAACTAGAACAAGAAGGCAAAATCACCAAACTGGGGTACGAAGCGATTGACCGGGCAAAGAAAAATGGTCGCTATCAAGACGATAACTCTAGTCTTATCAGCAAGGAAATCGAAGACGAGCTCTTTCAAACGCTTGAAAAACATGGGCTATTAGACAATTTCAGGGCGATGGGCAATTCGTCAAAACGAGCATATCTTGGATTTATTGCTAGCGCTAAAACCGAGGCAACTAAACAAAAACGCATTGCTAGTTCGGTTGAGCGCATCAAAGAAGGACTCGCGCTACCAGGTTTGTAGAAACACGCCAATATGACAACGGAGGACATATAATGGATCACCAAGAATTAGTATTGAAAGCATTAAAAGAAGCCGGACATCCACTGTCGCAAAAGGAAGTCGAAGCCGTAACAAAGCTTGATGCTAAGGAAGTTGACAAAGCGTTTAAAGCACTCAAGCGCGAGGAAAAAATCGTTTCCAAAGTTCGCTGTAAATGGGAACCAAACATTTAATCTTGGCCCTAGGATATATCAAGACGGACGAATGGCATTCGTTCGTTTTTCCTTGATATTTCTTTACAAAACTAAATATAAGTTATTAAAAACTTTAGATAACTAAAGATATAGTATAAAGAGCTTTAGATAACTAAAGATGTATATTATAATATTCTTGAGGTGATGATAGTGGCGATTGATTACTCAGGATTATTCGAACTTCTCGATTCGAGAAAATTAAGTTTAACTCAAATGACCAAGGAGTTGCGGCTTTCTACTGCCACAGTGGCAAAGTTTGGCCGAGATGAATACGTATCCTTAAAAACGATTGAAGCTATTAGTCGCTATTTTAATGTAACAATTGACGAAATCATTAGATTTAAAAACACTAAACCTCCTTTTTATTTATATGCGCGTTTGCTCGAAGAGATGAACCATCGCATTAAAGGCGGTCTCTATCACGAAACACAGATTTTACTTACTTTTAATTCGAATCATATTGAAGGCAGTCGATTAAGTTATGAGCAAACAAGATACATTTTTGAAACCAACACAATCAGTGGCGACGAGAAATCTGTTGTTAACATTGATGATATTGTCGAGGCAACAAATCATTTTCGTTGCATCGATTACATGATAAAGACCGCGCTTGAACCATTGAGCGAAATGCTAATTAAAGATCTCCACAAAATCTTAAAAACAGGAACAAGCGATGCTAAGTTAGATTGGTTTGCAGTCGGGGATTACAAAAAACTACCAAATGCCGTCGGCGGCAATGAAACGACCCAGCCAAAAAACGTTGCTAAAGCAATGGCGGACCTCATTGCCAAATACGAACATAATCGACTCCAATCATTCGAAGATATCATTGCCTTCCATTACCAGTTTGAAAGCATTCACCCATTCCAAGACGGCAACGGTCGCGTAGGTCGACTGATTGCTTTTAAAGAATGTTTACGTCACGGATACATTCCATTCACGATTGATGAAGATTTAAAGTTGTTTTATTATCGAGGTCTGAATAAATGGCCCGAGCAACGTGGATATTTGCTTGATACATGCTTAACCGGACAAGACAAATACTCGCAACTTTTAAATACCTTGGGAATTAAGAAGCCGACAACCAACGGCTGATATGGTTTTTTAACGATTACTTGTAATCTCGATTGTTAATCATAAAATCCCCGCAATGTGATATTTTTCATACGTTAGTGCTAATATAAAAATGCTTAATACGCGCACGCGATAATTATTAAAAGATAGGAGCGACCGCATTTTGGATAACAACACGATTACGGCGACCATCGATACCGAACCCGAACACATTTACGAGCCGCTTGATGAATATGCGCGTCGGTATAAAGACGCCCATCACAAAAACGCTGAAGAGTTTTTTGACGAGCTAGTCGCTAAATCGCAAGTAGATGTCGAGGCGAACAAGAAGACGGTTACCGAAATCAAGAAGCTGGAAGCGAAAAAAGCCGCATCAAATAAGCAAAAGACTAAATATCAAACACAAAAAGTTTTTCTTATCATACTAATCGTCCTGTCAATCGCTTCGTTAGGAGTTGGCCTTTATCTGGCCATCAGCGGAGGTCTTTTAGAACTTTATCAAATCCTAATGATGGCCGGTGGTGCCATCTTCTTAATACTGGCGATTGTCCTGCTAATCAAAGTCGTCAACCCCCACATCAAACGGTTGGCCGAAGAAATACGCGTGCTGGAAACCGAGATCAACGAACTAGTTCGCGTCGCCTACGAACAAATGGCGCCCCTTAACAATTTGTTTTACGATGGCATGGCGGTCGAGCTGATGCGCAAGACGATTCCCCTGATTAGAATTGATCCGATGTTTGATAGCAAACGTTATGACTATCTAGTCGGCAAATTCGGTCTTGGCAACAATAACGACATCAACCGATCGGCGCTATTCATTAAATCGGGAGAAATTAACGGCAACCCGTTTTACGTTGGCCGCGATTTAGTCCATCGGCTGGGCACGAAAGTCTACACCGGTTCAATCACCATCACCTGGACGACCCAGCGCCGCGTCAACGGACAATGGGTGACCCAATATCATAGCCAAGTATTAACGGCATCGCTTGAAAAGCCATGCCCGTATTACCACGAACAGCCTTATGTCGTTTATGGAAACGAAGCCGCGCCGGATTTGATTTTCCACCGGCAGGATTCCGATGCCGAAAAAATGAGTGAGAAACAAATCGAACGCAAGGTCGATCGCGACATTAAGAAACTTAACCGCAAAGCCGAAAAAAGCATTGCCAAAGGCACCAACTACACTGTCATGGCCAACTCTGAATTTGAAGTGCTGTTTGGTGCGCGCGACCGCAACCACGAAACGCAGTTTCGATTACTGTTTACGCCACTTGCTCAAAAGCAGTTGCTCCATTTAATGAAAGATAAGACGATTGGGTATGGCGATAATTTTGATTTCATTAAATACAAGATGATCAACACCGTGATCCCTGAGCATCTTTTAACCGCCAATCTCAATGATGTCGCCGGATATTTTTATGGTTATGACCTGGAAGCGATGCGCATCAAGTTCGTCTCCTATAACGACCGGTTCTTAAAGGACATGTATTTTGCGCTAGCGCCACTATTGGCAATCCCGCTATATCAACAGCAAAAACCGCATGAATACATTTACAAAGACTTGTACGACAGTTATGTGTGTTTCTATGAACACGAACGCGTCGCCAACTCCATGAACGCCAGCGCCTTCATTCATCCGCTATCGGGCACACGTAACATCTTGAAGACGTCAATCGTCAAAAGCGGAAATTTCTGCGATACGGTTACCGTTACTTCATACGGGTATAAAACGATCAATCGGACCGAGTATATTGCCCGCCTCGGCGGCGATGGTCGTACGCATATGGTGCCCGTCCACTGGGTCGAATACATTCCCGTCAGCAAAGAATCGAGCATGAATGTCCATGTCGTGCCCGAGGAGAAAGAGAAGACCCGCTACGACAAGGTTAAGGATATGGTCGAACAATTGCGCAAAGGTCAAGCCGATGAGAAATCGCTGTTCATGATGGCGGGATTCATCGCATATATCAATGGTTAATAGAGCCAAAAATGGCCTATAATAAATAATTGGAGGAAAATCAATGGCAAACGAACTAGACGAAGTGACTGGACCAGTCAACAAAGAAGGACGCGACATCAACGTCATCGAAAAGCAGCTCCCGGCGAAAGTCGGCGTCGGCTCGCTCATTTTCGAAATCGCTTTATGGGTGCTGGGCATCATCCCCGGACTTGTGTTCCTATTCATGAAGATCAATGCCCGTAACTACTTCAGAAAACTGCAGCAACGGCTGCAAAGCAACGCCTCGCAAATCGATAACTATATCGAACAGCGCGTCGTCATTTTACAAAACGTCGTTGGCATCGTTGAGAAATCAATCGATCTTGACAAAGACGTGATGAAAACCGTCGCCGCCTTACGCGGAGGCGTCCATCCTAGTGAAGAAACCCGTAACCAAATGGCAGGCGAAGTCGATTCCGCGATGCGCAAAATCAATATCGCGTTTGAAGCTTACCCCGATTTGAAAGCCCACCGCGCCCTTGCCGATGCGATGCAGCAAAATAGCTATCTGCAACGGGAAATCACCGCGGCTCGCGAAGTCTACAACGATACCGTCTTAAAATGGAACAGCGATATTTTCTCATGGCCGACCAAGATGATCGTCGCTTCCAAAGCCGGCTATCATACGCGGATTCCATTTACGACCAGCGCCGAAATGAAACAACAAGCGCGTGGCAAATTCTTCTAATAACGAAGATTTTTAGAAATTACGCCGAAGCCATCCCTTTACGGATGGCTTTTTGTTTGGAATAATGAGCCTATAAGCTTTTTAATCGGCTGTTACCATGAAAGGAATCGATTATGAGACTCGATGTTTTAAGAAAAGAACTAGAAAAGTTACTCAAGACGAAATATGAATTTGAACCGCGGTTTGAAGAAGACGGCGATTCGCTTGTCGCCAAATGCAACATCAAGATACGCGACATCGACGACGGCGTATTTCTACGGATTATCGCGTTTGAATCAGGCTCATGTGCTGTCACGTTCGTGTTTGACAAAATCGAGTTGGCGACGGAAGTGCTGCTGCGCATCAATGCCTTTAATGAAGGCGTGCACTGGTTTAAAGCGTATGTTAATGAAGGTGGCTTCCTTACATTCAAGCACCCCATCGTCGATGCCATCGTTGAAGCTAATGTGATTGAAACGATTGAATTCCTGTTTGGCATTTTAACCAAAGACGAAACAAGAAAATATTTGGAGCCGTTAACAGAACTTACGTATTCCGAATAACGCAACCATTCAAGATTAATCGGAAAAAGACAGCTTCATTTGTATTTATCATACGTTTGTCATACATTGATTAAGGAAATAGGCAAACATGATCGTTTTTGAATGGATTAACGACAACATCTTTAAACTCAAATGGCTCGATGATTTAATCAAATGGTTGTTTGAAACTGTTTTCGGCCTCGATCCTTCAAGCATGACATTTAGCGCCTTGACGTTTTTTATCTATGATGTCATTAAGATTTTTTTACTACTTTCAATTTTGATATTCATTTCCTCATATATCCAATCGTACTTTTCGCCCGAACGCACCAGAAAAATATTAGGACGCTTCCGTGGCATATGGGCGAATATCATTGGCGCACTACTAGGCACCGTCACCCCATTTTGCTCATGCTCGTCAATTCCGATTTTCATTGGCTTCACCAAGGCTGGCTTGCCACTTGGCGTCACATTCTCATTTCTCATTTCTTCGCCTCTTGTCGATTTGGCGTCAGTCGTGCTATTAGCCAGCGTTTTTAATTGGCGTATTGCCCTCGCTTACGTGATTGTCGGTTTACTAATCGCGGTGATCGGTGGCACGATTATCGGCTCGCTTAAAATGGAGCGCTATGTCGAGTCATTCGCTTTGCCAGATTCGAATAGTATGCCAATCAATGGCGACCAAGATGAAACGAAACTTCGGTTCAAACAGCGCGCCGCGTATGCCGTTGAACAAGTGTTGCTCATCATTAAGAAAGTGTGGATATACATACTCATCGGCGTTGGCATCGGCGCGATAATTCATGGATTTATCCCGCAGACGTTAATTGAAGCCGTACTTGGCAGCCGCAATCCATTCTCGGTTGTTATTGCCACGATCATTGGCATTCCCATGTATGCCGATATCTTTGGGACGCTTCCGATTGCCGAAGCTTTGGTGGGTAAAGGCGTCGGCGTTGGCACGGTGCTGGCCTTCATGATGGCGGTTACCGCTTTGTCACTACCATCATTGATTATGTTAAAAAAAGTCATCAAGAAGGAATTGTTGCTGACATTCGTGGCCATCGTTGTCATCGGCATTTTGGTCATGGGTTATTTATTTGACATATTCGGATTTATCTTTATTTAAAGGAGCGATGCTATGAACATCAAAGTAGTCGGCGGCGGATGCGCCAATTGTAAGAAGTTGTTGGAAAATGTCAAGCAAGCGATAGCAGAAACGAACATCGCGGCTACAGTTGATTACGTGACCGATTACGCCCAAATGGCGACGCTAGGCGTAATGCGCACCCCAGCGGTCATCATCGATGGCAAAATCGTTTCAGCAGGTAAAGTATTAACCCCTCTAGAAATCATCACCTTGATTAAAAAATAGGGACATAGGTTAGTTTTTTCGTGTATTTCCTGACCTTATCATCGATTGAGTGTCTTTTATCATCTTGTGTTTAATTTCGATTGCTTTATAGAAAATAAAGATTAGAATAATGAATTCAGGAGCGACTAGTTGATATTATGATTTCCGAACTTTTACACGAAAACGACCACTTTCTCCTGCTTGGACTGGCGGTCATACTCTTCACCGGATTATTATTCGGGAAGATCTCTAAAAAGCTGAATATACCTAACGTCACTGGATACATTCTAGGTGGCGTTTTAATCGGTCCTGGCATTATCTCGATGATATTTCCCGACTTTCCCGGCATCATCGGTTACAAGTATGTCGAGACGATTAAAATCATTGCCGACATCGAGTTGGCCTTCATTGCTTTTTCGATTGGAACCGAATTTAAACTCGAATATTTCAAAAAGCTTGGACCTGCTCCGGTGGTGATTGCCTTCATGGAGGCTTTCTTTGCGGTGGTTTTCATCACGCTTGGATTATGGGCGGTGGGCTTCCCGCTTTATTTCGCTTTGGCGATGGGCGCGATTGGTGGCGCGACGGCACCCGCGGCAACGATTTTGGTTATCCGTCAATACCGAGCTCGCGGTCCGCTGGCCCAAACGATTTTGTCGGTTGTCGCCATTGACGATGCCGCTGGTTTGATATTTTTTGGCATCGCCGTGTCGATTATCAGATTGATGACGGGCACCCATGAAGTCAACATCGGTTTAGCGCTAGCGATGCCGTTTATTGAGATCGGGGCTTCTATTTTGATTGGTGGCCTGCTTGGTTTTATCAACGTTTTATTGATGAAATGGTTTACTGGAAGGGGCAATCGCACCTCGATTATCGTGGCTATGCTATTTTTAATGATCGCCGTGGCCCGGTTTTTCACATATCAACTCGATATCGGACTCTCATCGCTGATGATGGCGATGGCCTTTGGCGCGGTGTTTACCAATTTCTCGCGCGCGGTCGATACGGTCGTGCCTTTGATTGAAAGAGTGACGCCGCCAATCGTTATCATTTTCTTTGTCATGAGCGGTATCGACTTAAAAATCGAATCATTGTCTTTGATGGCGTTAATTGTTTTAATCGTCTATTTAATCACGCGTATCGCCGGAAAGATTTTTGGAACCTATCTTGGCGCCCGTGTATCAAAAGCACCTGAGGTCGTGAAAAAATACGCTGGATTCGGACTTTTGCCTCAAGGAGGCATTGCCTTGGGGCTTAGTCTATTGATGATGGACATTTTGCCAGTCGCCACCACTGGTCCCATGGCTACTTATAATGGAATGATGATTCGCGCGGTTATCATTGGCGCGGTATTCATCTCCGAAATATTCGGACCAATTTTATTAAAAATCGTGTTATTCAAAAGCGGCGAAGCCGTTAAAGACAAGTGATGATAAAATAAATAAAGGAGCACACTATGAAATTAATCGTATATGTTCTGATCAAGGTCGAACTATTACAAATGTTACTTACCAAATTAGCCGATAGCAAAGTGTCGGGAGCCACAATCATCGACAGTTCCGGCATGGGTCGCGAACTAGCCGAGGTCGACGAGTTTTCAATTTTTGGTTCGCTAAGAAGTTTATTTAATTCAAATAATCGCCAAACGAAGACGTTGCTATTCGTCGCTAAAGATGAACAGTTAGAAATAATCACCAAGGTCATCGAAAGCGTCGTCGGTTCGCTTGAAGGTCCCGATTCAGGTATCATTTTCTCGGTACCCATCGACTATGTCAAAGGATTTAAAACCCATTCGAAGTAGTATTAGATAAGAACTGATTCGATTAGATTTTTTATATGAGACTATTATTTTTAAGTATGCTATTTACCTTTTAGCCTTGAGTCAATTCGTGCAACTCAATATAATTCAGTACTTATTTTAATGAGAAATTCAGATACTGTTATGCGAGTGGATCTTTATCTACATGTTTTGTTGTCGATTTAACCGGTTATTAATTTCATACATGTTTTGCACTTTCATATTATGACAAAAACATCATAATTATAAAGACATAAACATCAAAAATAAAACGACAAAAACTTCATATTAAACCGATGTCTAGGTTAAGTGTGCTATTCTTAAATAAAACAGGAGATCATATGTATAAATACAGATTATTAGAAAAATCATTAAAGGAATATCTCGATACATTTAAAGTTGTAGCGATAGTCGGACCCAAGTTTTGTGGAAAGACAACATTATCTGAACGATTTGCGAACTCAAGTATTTTTTTGACTCCGTTAAACAAAAATGATTTTAAGACAATGTTACAATTGAACAAAAATGAATTTTTGTCGCCTCCATACCCGAAACTGATTGATGAATGGCAACTAATTCCTGAAATATGGGACGTTATTAGACACGAAGTAGATCATATGGACGGGAGAGGTTTTTTTGTTTTAACTGGATCTTCGGCGGCAAATCTAGATGAAACGGCACATTCAGGCGCCGGAAGAATCAGTCGTTTAACACTTAGACCGATGAGTTTGTATGAAACAGGAGCTTCATCAGGTGCCATATCTTTAAAGACGTTATTTTCAAAAGTTGCAATCACATACAAAAAAAGCAATCTAACCGTAGCAGACTATGCTAAGTGGATTATAAAAGGTGGATGGCCAGAAAGTATCGATGACACAGAACAACAATCAATTAGAAGAATGCAATCATATATTGATGCGTTGGTAAAAGAGGATATCAATAAAGTAACTTCAAAAAAATACAACGAAAATAGAACAAGAAAAATCTTAGAATCTTTGGCTAGGTATACAGCATCTGAAACAACCAATCGAAAAATATTATCGGACCTATCTGCAATTGAGACAGCCACAGCAGAAAACACACTACTTGATTATCTAGATGTCTTAAACAAGTTATATATTATCGAAGACTTGAAATCATGGAATCCAAATCTTAGAAGCAAGACGGTCATAAGAAGCACGGCGGCAAGATTTTTCGTTGATCCCTCGATTGGAGCAACGATGCTTAAATTAACAAGCTCGAAGTTACTAAAAGATTTTGAAACTTTCGGCTTATTTTTTGAAGCGCTCGTTATACGTGATTTAAGAATCTATGCGGAAGTCTTGGGTGGCGAAGTGTATCGATATAAAGATAAATCAGGTTTGGAAATTGACGCCATCATTCAATTAGATGATGCTAGATGGGCTGCGCTTGAAGTAAAAATGGGCTCACATTTATTCGATGAAGCGGCTGAAAAACTAAAGAATTTTGCAAATAAAATTGACTTGAATAAGATGGAAGCCCCTTCTTTTCTTGCCATTATTTCAGCAACTGAATATGCCTATCAAAGAGAAGATGGTATTTATGTTATTCCCATCGGGATGCTGAAGGACTAACACGAGAATAAAATACAGATAGTTAAACCGAATTGGGGAGGGTTGACGCAACAATGAGTTTCACACTTACCATTTCCCCAAAACAACCGATAAATTATCGTGTGTAGAAAAAAATTTATCTTTTTATAGAGACCTATTTTTTAAGAGCGCTAAATCTTATGCAATTTAACGGCAAAGGTGCCAAAACCGTATTATGACACGCCGCTTTAGACCAATCGTTTCTTCTGTGAAATAACAAAGGGCTGATTATCAGCCCTTTTCGTTTATATAGACCGGTCATCATCGTCATTCAAATATTTGTGGACGGTGATAGTGATAGCCCTGATGGATATGACAGCCGAGATTTTGCATTAAAGCGACCATCGCTTCATTTTCAATCTTCTCAGCGATTATTTGACCATTGTCGCGTTCAGTAATGCTTACGAGGACGCGAATTAACTCTTTAATATTTTCTGATCCGAGCCGGCTGGCGAAGATACCATCTAGTTTCAAGTAATCGTAAGGAATTAAGTCTAGAATGCCGATTGACGAATATTGGCTCCCAAAATCGTCAATGGCAATTAGAAAGCCATCGATTTTATAATTCTTAATCATCGCAATCGTTTGCTCGATGTTGCGCACAAATGTCGTTTCTGATACCTCAATGACGATACTATCTGGCGTAAGTTGGTATTCTTTGGCCTTTTCAATGACGGTCCGCCGGAATGTAGCGCGCAAAAATGCTGGTGCCGACACGTTCAATGATAAGCGGCCGGTCACACCCTTTTGCCTAAGTCTCGCATATTCTTTCAGTGTGTTTTCAAGCAAATAGTCATCAAGTAAATCGATCATGTTCGATTTTTTGGCAAATTCAAAGATGACATCGGGAGCGATGTAACCCATTTTGTCATCGGTCCAGCGGGCCAGCGCTTCTAATAGCACGACCTCACCCGTTCGCGAATCGACGATGTTTTGGAAGGCGATGCGAATCAGGCCATTTTCAAGCGCTTCATCGAGCTTGTTAGCCATGGCGATGTTGTGCTCAAGCGTTTCTTTAAGTTTCGGTACGTATTTGACGATGATGTTGTGTTCGCTTGAAGCGGCTTCTGACATCGCCAACGACGCGCAGGCGATTAACTGTTGAATATTATCGGCGTGTTCGCCAAGCACTGCATAACCGATATTTTGTTTGACGAGCACTTGCGTATGTTCAATCGTCATCTTGCGGTAGACGCTGGCGCGCGCGGCTTCTAATGCTTGATTGACTTCTTTGCTTGTGGGATTGACTAACAACACGATTAAATCGCTGGAACTTGTCGTGGCCACGAGATGGCCGGAGCGAATATAAGGAATATAGGCATCCGATAACTGTTTGAGAATACCTTCAATAAACGTATATCCATAAAAATCGTAAATTCGTTCGTAATTGCCGATGGAAACGTAAAAGCAGACCGCCGTCTTAATGTCTGTTCTTTCCTCAAGCATTTCCAGAAGGCCGCGCTGATTGTACAAGTTTGTCATCTTGTCGTGCGTCGCCAAATAATGGAGTTGTTCGTTTAGCACTTTAAGTTGGTGGATGTCTTTATAAATCGAGATGAACGTTTTATTTACGGTGGGATATACATTGACCGAGAATGTGTGATTTATCGGTTGAATCGTCGTGTCAAACGATACCGATTTGCCATCGAGAATCGCTTGTCCGAATTTGGTGATGCGTTCTTTGTATTGATTGGGGATGATGACCGAGGCTTTGTTTCCAACAACGACATCAGGCGGATAGCCGGTCATCCGTCCAAATGCTTTGTTGCAATATATGTATTCATAATCGATAAATACACCTTTATCATCAAAAATCGGTTTTTGCTCAATAATACCGAGTGGCAAATTTTCTAGTAGTTCAATTCGGCGTGAATTAGACGATAGCAAATCAGCCTCCGCGGTTTCTAGTGCGCTGACATCAAACGCCAACACAACAACGCGTGTGTTAACTTGATATGATCCTTTGACTTGAAGGGCAACACTCGTCGGGATATTTGAAAAATTCACATGGTATTTTTGATTAATGATGGCATCATGAGGCAGCCGTTCGTCAAACCAATTCGATTTTGCTAAATCTTCTTGAACGACAAGTTGGCGAAACTCCACTTCGCTCAAGGACAACGATGGATGTTCCAATTTGTACTTGTCACAAAAGGATTGCGAAAACTGAATATCGATAGTCCGTTTCCGTTTGTCATAATCGAATAAAACCGCATCATTATAATCAAACGAAGCTTTGCGAATATGGCGATTTGTCGCCTGTATGAACGACTCTTTGAACACGCTGAGCGCAAAAATGAAATATGCGATGCCGAATAAGAAATGGACGATGAAGTTCAAGATTGGATTGGCGTGGACGAATTCATGGAGTCCGACCAACTCAATAACAAATTGGGCCAGAAGCGTGATTAGCACCGCGCTGGTGGTCCATTTGACAAGTGGCGAACGTTCACCAAAATCATTCAAAAACCAAAACAGCACCAAATAGAAGAAACCCAACATCAAAAACGCTCGGTGCAAATACGTTATCGCCGGCACGAAATAAAGCAGGGAATACAAAATCGTATAGCTGATGACCAGCGTGAAGAAGATGAGTTGGGATACGAAGGCTCGTTTGTTCATTGATGATCGCGCACCTATACAAATATGATTTATTTCACGTCATGGACGAGAAACACGATAACTATATGTTTAATAGTAACAAACGCGACGTGACGAAATAACTAAATTTAAGAAACCCAATCAATATTAGCGCTTAACGACTGCCAACTTCGGTGAAGTTCCAAGTTTCTCCGCAGTGGGGGCACTCGCAATCATACATGGTTTCTTGTTTCTTCTCGGTCTTCCAATCACGGTCGACTTTTTGAGAGCCATCCGTATATGTCGTTGTTGTCGTCGTTGTTGTCGTTTCATTCCACTTTTTAGTAACATATTGGTTTTGAATGACGCCATCCCACATATTGCAGTTGGGGCAAAGACGACGGTTTGGAATACCACGGGCTACAGCCCAATACATTAATGTCGTAAAACCCAACCCACCAAAAGCAAATAAAATACCCATGAATGAATTAAATGAATAATAGGCGCTTACGAGCGATGGGAACAAGATTATTTGAAACACCGTGATGCCAATCAGCATTATTTTGAACAGTTTATTACCATTGATTTTTTCGCTTAACGCATTGCCCAATGAACGAATTCCCAGACCGAAAGCAATTAACGGTGCATAGTAGAATAGCAAAAACGCAATTAAAGTGAAGACGCCCGATTCGCCTAGCACGAAGAAATTACGAAGCGGATGAAATATAAACCCAATCGCTAATGCTGGTTTAAAACGTTCGTGGAGAATGTGTTCTGTACGCACCCAACCAACTTCCCCGGATTCGACTTCGACAAGATAATAATTAATTTTGTGGAAGATATCATAATCCATGATATCTCGTTCAAGCCGGTAATCCATGGCAATGATGCGGATTAATTTGTGAAGGTTAGCATCAATGCTACGGTAATCGTTATTGTAATTACTCAGCGTGGCTGATTGCGTATCAAATGGATTGAGGTATGTCATCGAGGCGTAAATCTGTTTGTGAACAAAGGCGTGTTGGTTATTCCTGAGCGAAACCGTGTTATAAGGAACCCAGGTCACGGAATCGTTTTCCAATTTTATTTCTAAGTGCTCATCACCATACGTCAATATTTGTTTTACTCGTGTGCCCACGCCGATGGCTGATACTTCATTGCCGTCTTTATCGTATGTTACGGTATTGATGCTGATCTCATGGTAATCGGGCTTCTCATACTCAAGCTTATAGCCAACTTCATACCAGACATTGGCTACTTGATCGGTGCCAGTGCCCGTGTAGCGCCAAGCATCAGAGGTGGCATACCAGCGCGTACCAGCGTGTTGACCTCCAATGCGCACATAGGTTGCATTATGAATATTACCTTCGAATACGCGTTGCCCGACGGTAATCACTGATGAAGGTATTTCCATATAAACAAGCAGCGGATTATCTTTAAACGCATATTGACCGATACGCTTGACTGAGGGTGGCACATAAACGACGCGTAGATTGGCATTTTCAAATCCATTCGCGGCAATTTCAGTCACTGGTTGTCCATCATACTCCGCTGGTAGATATAGTTCACTGCGACCGATGAATGAAGCCCCTTTGGCAATTTTGTATCCATCGCTCACTTGAGTGTAAATATAATCATTGATTTTAGAAACTGGGCGCCCCTCTTTTTGGGGGGCAAACACCCCCACCATATAGCCCAAAAAACTGATACTCATGACGGCGATAGCGGCAATTGCTTTCTTATTCATGATTTCTCCATAGGCACATTATTAATACGTGGCAAACGCTGTTTGTCGGCAATGTATCAACATGCACCAATTCGTGATTTCTTTCATATTAACATGATGATATTTTCCATGCCTACTCCTTGGTCAACATTATTTTCTAAACGAGTTCCTCTTCATGGCGAAAGCAGTATATCGATATTTTTCAGCAAATACGTAGATGGGATTACGAATGTAAAAAGTTAATAATTGATATACATCGACAATGTCGAGAATTTTTTAACTAAAAATATCGACATTAATCCACAACAAGGAGAAAAAATAAATGAAAAAAATGTCAATGCTTGTAGCAATTTGCGGCATGGTACTGCTTTTCGGAATAAGCACAAAACCAGCAATCGATGCAACCATCAAAGTAGACGCCGCTGTCGTGACAGAACCAACAAAGAGAGTGCACTTTTTTGGTAATACATCAAGTTCTGTTTGGGGTGCATCTGGCGAAGTTATGAAAATAAACTACACCACAGATGATATCCCGACAACTTCAGAAATGGTTTTGGATCTTACAAGCGCTGGTTCATCCACCACCACATTCATGTGGTACTTTGATTTACCAAACGATGTAACCCAATTCACTTTTTCGAAATACAACTCGTCCGATGAATTGTTAGCCACATCGAGTTCAATCACCTATAGCGCCACTAGCATAATGTTCATGGTTAATTCCAGTAATGAACCGATTGCCAAAACCGACAAGCCATCAGCCCATCTTCATTCTTCACCAACCACGATGAGAATATGGATTACTAATTACTTTGCAAATTGGTATGGTAGTCAAGGATATCCACTTACTTTACGCGTTGATGACAATACCCATTACTATTTAAATTATTTTAGTATTGATGATTCTAGAAGCGCTTCATATTACTATGCAGATATTCCCGTGAGTTCGGGTTATTGGCAGGTTTATTCACTTAATATTCCAACTGATTTGGGAACAAAGGGATCAACGACGGGCATTTCGTCCAATCATTATAAATTGTATGCCCTACCTACCTCCACAAAAGGAAGTGCACCAGTAGTTGATGCTGCCCCCACAAATATTCGGACCGATGCTTTTGCGAAAGTCCTTGAAGGTTATACAACATGCACAGACAGCACACTAAATGGATATGGAGCCTGGGCCAATTTAGAAACTTATTGGTATAACAACCTTGAATCTACCGATCTTTCTTCCTTGACACTAATTGATCACGAACAAACCGATATTGAAGACGGCAATTACAAGAGCGACGTAATAAAAACGAGTTCGGTTCCAGTCCAAGACAAATGGGATATGATGGAATATCTATACAACGCCATACCCGAAGGTCCAGAGGTCGGGTTTGTAAATCAAAATTACAGCAAATCAACACTGGAAATGATTGTCTTTGGATTTGCAACAATGGCCGCGTTTGCTGCCTTATACTTAAAAATACGACAAAGACGAACTAATTAGACGAAAGATTAAAACAATATTGATAGAAGCGGTATTATATTTGCCGCTTTTATTTCGCACAAAAGTTAAATTTTATATGAACTGACCTATTGCATGGTATCAACAGCCAACTTTATTATTAATAAAGATAGTATCATGGGCGTCGACGCAAACTATTACGAAAACAAAAAGCACGGTGAGCCAGAATTTCCTATTCGTCTTTATGAATCTGTTTATTCTGGTTTTAAGAATTGTTATCTTCATTGGCATAAAGAATTCGAGCTAATGCATGTTATTAAAGGAGAAGCTGATGTTTATATAGATGGACATATTTTCAATGTCCATCCAGGTGACATCGTTTTTGTGTCAAGAAATGAATTACATCAAATTCGTCAAGTGATGGGTGCGGACTTCTTAACAATCAACGCCATCGTATTCGACTTATCTTTACTATCGGGACATGAAAACGATTTGGTAGAAAAAGCGGTTTTTAAACCATTACGGGAAGGGCAAACAATTATTTTTGAAATACTACATCCAGGAGATCCTGGTTATGATTTTATTATCGAACGGATTATTACTATTGAGGATAATCTTAAGACAAAACCAAAAATGTTCGAAATGCTCATAAAAAGCGAAATGTATGCTTTGTTTTTCAATCTGGCTCGTTTTGGCTATCTTCAGGAAAGTCATGTCTTTGTACCGCAAACGAATCAATTGAGAATGATAAAAAAAGCAGCGGCTTTTCTAAGTGAGCATTTAAGTGAACGAATCACAATCAAACAACTTGCGGAAAAATTTGGATATAGCGAATTTCATTTTTCGCGTCTGTTCAAAAAACATACGGGAAACACAATAAATGATTTTATAAACGAAATGTCTATTAACCGTTCCAAAGCATTATTGACACGTTCCGATTTATCTTTAGATGAAATTGCTCAAGAAGTTGGATTTAGTAATGCCGGTTATTTTATCCAAGTGTTTAAGCGACATAACAGCGGACTGACACCAAATAAATATCGTATATTGTCACAAAAGTGACATCACTTGCGTTTTGTTTCTTAAATACATTCTTCTCTAATAGCACTATTTCAACATATATCAGCAAACCATGAATACATAAAAATATCTCACAATGAGATACTTTTATTAGTCTTATTCCATTTGTGGGGAACTTTTATTATGAAAAAAACGGTTGGGAAAATATTCACTGGAATCATTGCGTGCTATTTAATCATACAAGGCGGGAATCTTGCGCCGGGATTGGCGCTAGAGAGCAATAGCGACACCTTCTATAGTGTTTATTTTCATGACACGAATCTGCCAAATATACGCGTTCGCGAAGGCGAACCAATCGCACGTCCTTCGACACCGGTGAAAGCGGGTTTTGATTTCCAAGGATGGTACGAAGATTTTGCACTCACTTACCCGTACGTGTTTGAAACACCAGTCATGAGCAACCTTATCCTGTATCCTCGATGGAATCCTAGCCAAGATTCAACAATTGGTGATTACTATTACATTTCTCAATCAACCAATTACGATTTATCGACAGCAATACCGCTCGTTCGCGATTATGACGCCGAGGTATTAACATATAAAATTCAAGTAAGTGCTAATAATCAAGAAGAATTTCAGATTATCAATCATTTAAGCCCGCACGCGACTAAATGGGGCATTGACATCAATAATAGTAAGCATGTATTTCGCCGAGCCGGAAGCTATGAATTGATTTTCACCCCAGAAGACTTTAATGAATATCATCGTAACATCAAACTCTTAAATCTTGATTCTTCCTCATCGATAGACCCCAATGATTTAATCACCATTTATGATGGGGATGAAACAATTGATTACTATTTCTTAAGTCCATATCAAACAGAGACCGTTAAAGCGTATTTTTGGACGACATCAATCCGGTTATTGGACATGTGGCCAGGTATCGACATGGAATTTTTAGCGGATTTTGAATCGATGAAAATGTTTAAAATTACGGTAGAAAAAGGAATTTTTGACTACGTCAAGTTTAGTGGACCAGAAGGATCTCCAACAACGCCATCAATCGATTTATCAAATTACTCAAATGATGATTTGGGTGAAAAATGGTGTTTTTACACTAAGAGTGGCAATTATTTTGCTTTTGATTATGCAAGCGGGAACATTCCTGAAAACATCGGCAAACTGGCAACTTACTATTACGAAGTAGCCGTAAATTCTCCAACAATCTATGCCTATGCTTATCGAGGAACTCATGAAAATGCGGCATGGCCAGGCGTTAATGCCAATTATATTGAAACATTATCCAATGGTCGCCGAATCTTTGGAATCACAATGATGGAGGAAGAATTTTATTACATAATTTTCCACGATTCTAGTGCCGGCCTGCTAAAAACTCCAAGTCTTGATTTACGCGGTCTTCCCTCCGGCGTCTGTTTTAAGACGATTAATAACACGGCCACGTCAGCCTATACATATTATCTATTAGATGCGATTGAAGAAATTAAGTACTATTATGCTTCGACATCACTGCTTGGAATCGATTTTTATGCTTATTTTTATGATGGAATTGTTTTGGGACCGACATCGCTAACCTTCGTTGAAATGACCAACGATAACAAGTACTTATATGAAGCCACGATTACAAGAACTTTCAATTATGTCATCTTTAGAGGTTATGATGCTGAAGGAGTCTATCATGAAACACCCGAAATACCACTCGGTTCACATCCTGAAAACACTGCCTTTTATATTGACGGAAGTGGTTATTCAACATTTGCGTATGAACCAACTATCACGAACCTGACATATTACTTTGAGACCAAGAACCCCGCTCGAATTCAATATGCCTTCTTACGAGACGGGGCCATTAACAACGGATGGCCTGGTGAAGTCATGGCGTTATATGATACGGACATTGATGGAGTTAGGACTTACAAAATCGAGTTTAGTAGCAGCATGTGGTCAGAGATTAGATTTGTTAACAACAACAGTTCAATCTTTACCGAGTATGTCAATCTACTCGATTATCCAACAGGTACGATATTCTATGAGATCAACAATGAAGTTGATGGTTATTTATTTGGAACTGAACGCCCATATACTATTCCAGACATAGAATATCCCAACACGATCACCTATTTCTTTGAGACCCAAGTCAGCGCCCCCAATTACTTTGCTTATTTTTGGCGCAGCGGAACCAATAATGTGTGGCCTGGCTATACGATGGTTTATGAGGGAAATTTTGGTGGATTCATGCTTTATTCAACAGAGATAACCCCTGATCACTGGTATAACGCAATTTTCAGCAGTACCAGCAGCGTCGTAAAAACCCCAACAATAGAACTCAGAGATACAGCCGGACTATGGAAGTATCCTGACGGAACCGTCTTTTATTATCGCGGAGGTGTCGTCGGAACCTATCTTTTTGGAACTCCGCGACCATATTCCGCAATACGTCAGCCTCTGTTCATCCCACCACGAGAACTCGATATAGAAAGTGAGGTGCGATGACATGAAAAACCAATTGAGAACGAGAATCTATGTCGTCTTAATGCTTATCGTTTTAGGATTATCGGGCTGTCAATCTTCGATTGTCTCCTCGTCGATTGAAGTAGTTAGTTCTTCAGTAACTTCAAGCAATTCGCAGATAAGCTCTATCATTGCAACAAGCAGTGTTGTTTCCTCATCTTCGAGCGAAACAAGTTATGAGAGCACTAGTGAAGCAAACTCAAGTAGTGAAATAACTTCAAGTAGTCAATCAAGCAGTGAAATCGATGATTCTTCGTATGACGTTTATGCACCTATAGTATCTGACCGCATTAAAAACGTTATCTTGTTTATTGGTGATGGTATGGGATTCGAACATATTGAGGCGGCAACCCTTTATAAAGGGACGTCTTTAGCGATTGATTCCGCATCTTTAAAAACAGAAATGACAACAAATTCGTTATCAAGTGGTTATACAGATAGCGCCGCTGCAGCAACAGCGATGGCTACTGGAACGAAAGTCTTCAATGGTTCTGTTCGTATGAATGGCACAGGACAAGTGCTTCCTAACTTTATTGATCAACTAAACGAGGTTGGAGTAAGAAGTGGTTTTTTAACAAGTGATACTTTATATGGAGGAACCCCGGCGGGCTTCCTTTCTTATGCTACTAGTAGAAACAATTACGCGAATATTATGGCTAATATGACAGAATCCAAAGCCGATTTAATAATGGGAATTGCACCTAGGGATTTTGATTCTTTGTATGAAACAAATTTCCTTAGTAAAGGATTCACCTCAATTGGAAAGATGTCTGGATTGTCAAAACAGCACAATCGAATTATCTCTGCTTTACCAGCAATTCCGGCAGTTGGTACTGGATCAAGTCTTGATAAACTGACTACATTTGCACTAGATTTTTTGGATAATAACGAGAATGGTTTTTTCTTGGGTGTTGAAGGAGCAGCAATTGATCATAAAGCGCATGATGGTTTGTCGGAAGCAATGATTCTTGAATTATTAGCAATGGATCAAGCCCTCGAAGTTGCCCTTAAATGGGCAAGTAATCGCACTGATACGGCAATTATTGTTACTGCCGATCATGAAACCGGTGGCCTTCTTATCGATGATGGAGCTAATTCGGAAAACATATTGAGTAAAATGACTTGGACCACAACGACACATACAACATCCAATGTCCCCTTCTATTGCTGGGGCTTAACACCAGATCATTATGGAAAACTAACTGGGGTCATGGACAATACGGATGTTTATCACTTGACGACATCTTTATTATCGAATTTGTAAATTAAACTATTTCATGTGTATTTTGATTACAAGGCAATTATTTCAGCATAATTATTAGAGAGGTTTGACATGCACTCGGCATTCCTTTAGCCTTATAGGGTAAGGAGTATTAATTATGTTTAATAAGAAAATCACATTCGGTAGCGCATTATTGTTAACACTATTTTTATCGGGATGCCAAAGCAGTTCCCTCGTCCCGTCTTCGTCAACGCCGACATCTGAAGCACCATCATCGGCAATCCCCTCATCAGAGGTAACCTCATCGCTTACGCCAACCTCAACAACACCATCGTCAAGCGAGCTTCCTTCTTCAGAACCGATCCCGGTAGGAGAACCCGATTTATTTTTCTCGGAATATATTGAAGGTCCGGGAACGAATAAAGTATTGGAACTTTACAACCCGACATCAACAACGATTGACTTAACAAAATACACGGTTAAATTGTTCTCAAATGGCCGCGACTTAGCGAGTTCTAACATTATGAAGACGATGGAAGGCACGCTAGAGCCGGGAGAGACGTTCGTGTTTTATAACGTCGCTTCAGACACATTTGATACCGGATTATTAGCTGCCGTCAATGCCGTTCCTGTTGCCCGCAAATGGGTAGGATCTTATGATCAAGGAACATCGACCGGTACCAATGTCGCCAATCATAACGGCGATGATGCGTTTGGTCTATTCAAAAATGATGGCTCTGGCGATGTCTTGATTGATGCATTTGGAACGATTGGGTTTGATCCTGGCACAGCTTGGAACGCCACGTTTGCAAATGGCAGTGGCAATACCATGGATGCCGTCCTCACAAGAATTCCTTCAATTCACAGTCCCAGCGTTAATACGTTCAATATCGGTGGAACCGACTATCTATACTCATTCAATCCGCTCGAATGGAGCTATGCCTCCTACACGACAGGAAACCCCGCTGTCCACACCGTTGGCACACACACCATCAGCTAAATCAAGCGCTGTCCTCCTTTAGAAACCGGCCTTCGGGTCGGTTTTTTTATGTGATTGTCGTGAAACCGCTTTCGTTTCATATTAAAATAGAACAAGAGGACGCCCCATGCACAAAATATTGGCTATCAATCCTGGCAGTACTTCGACGAAGATTGGCATTTTCGAAGATGACAAAATCATCAAAGAGTATAACCTGATGCATACGCCCGAAGAGCAGGCCAAAAACACGACGTTCGAAAGTGAAATCTCATTTCGTCGTCAAGTGATCGAAAAGGCGCTAAAAGACGCAAATATCAAAATTGAGGACTTTTCGGCGATTAGTTGTCGTGGTGGAATCATTAACCTTGTGCCCAGCGGAACATATGCGATTAATGACCGCATCTTGGAAGATTCACAAAATTCAAATTTTAAACATCCAAGCAATCTGGCTTCACTGATTGGTTATGAACTTGGGCAAATGTATCATATCCCATCATTTATCACCGACCCACCCAGCACGTTTGAAGCCGATGAAATCGCCACGATAACCGGATTACCGTTTTTATCGCGCCCAATGACGTTCCATGCGCTTAATCATAAAGCGATTGCTCGTAAACACTGTAAATTGCATGGGCTCGATTATAAAAAAGTAAATCTTATCGTCGGCCATGCCGGAGGGGGCATCTCAATTGGCATGCACCGACATGGACGCGTTATCGATGTGACCGACGCCGTCAGCGATGGGCCATTCTCACCCGAACGAGCGGGGGCTTTACCATGCAAACAATTGATTGAATTATGTTATTCTGGCGAGTATGACTTAAAGCAAATGCAAGCATTCTTAAGGGGCAAGGGCGGGTTTATGGCTCACCTGGGCACCAACGATTTAAGAAAAGTCACGAAGATGATCGAGCAAGGAGATGAACATGCCCGACTTATATTCGACGCGTTTGTTTATCAGTTTGCCAAATACATTGGGGCGATGGCGACGACAACAAGCGGCAAGGTTGACGCCATACTTTTAACCGGTGGCATTAGTCATGGCAAACTATTCATCGATAGCGTGACCGAAAAGGTCAAATGGATTGCTCCGGTATTTGTCTATCCAGGCGAAGAAGAACTGCAATCGTTAGCCTCAGCCGTGCTCGCGGTGCTTGAAGGCAAAGACAATCCGAAAAAATATTTATAAAAATTTGTCCAAATGGCCATAGACCACCCTATTAATAAGGTGAGATAAGGTCTCATGAGACTACTTCGTTACAAAGTCGGGATTTACGCATTTGTCCCCGTAGTATGATAGTCCATATCATAAAGGAGGATAAAATATTATGATTCAAACGACCTATGATCACATGACGCCATTAGGAGTCATCAGGATGTCACTAATCGATGACGAACTCATCGAAATGGCTTTCGTCGAAGATAAAACCACGTATCCACAGCATCCGGTTCTTTCAAAGTTGATCGACAATTATTTCGATCATGGAACGCCAATTAAATATCCGGTTCGTTTTACAAGTGGAACCGAGTTCCAAAAGAAAGTTTGGAATGCATTGCTGACGATTCCTTTAGGGGAGCTGCGCACATACGCCGGCATTGCCGAACAAATCGGTCATCCAACCGCATTTCGCGCAGTCGGGCAAGCTTGCAAAAGAAATCCGATCGGGTTAGTCGTACCTTGCCATCGAGTCGTTGGTTCTGACGGAAAGCTAACAGGATATTCTGGGAAAGATTACATTTGGCTCAAGGAAAAACTTTTAAACCACGAGTTATTCTTACACGTCAAAAAGACCTTCTGATTCATTGATTTAACTAACCCCAATCATTAATATGTGATTGAGGTATATACCATGAAACCAAAGATTTGCCTGAAAAGAATCTTGATTGACGCTTTTCCTATCGTAGCTTTTACCCTTGGTGTTTGTTTAATCATTTTTGTGTTGTCGCTCCTTGGTCAAAACAGTACGTTTTTTGCATTCTGGGGCGACGCCGTTCGAATTCCCGAAGCCGATGCCGCTAATAACTTGATTAGATCGAATGCCAATTTCAATTGGACGTTTATTGCGATCTTCGCAGTGATTATCTACATATACGGAACTGAAATCAAGCACAAAAACTATAAAGGCATTGTTGCCGCGTTATCGCTTTATGGCGTGCATTGGCTCTATGAAATTGTCAATGCCATTATTCAATCGGCATCTGGATATGCGCTATGGACGGTATCATCCGACAGCACCAGTTTCATGTTGTTGATTGGCGTATCTTGGGAACTGTCAATGATGTTTTCGATTGCCGGACTCGTGATGTCGAAACTGCTTCCCGACGATCCGAAAAAAAAGATATTCGGGATGAACAATCGCATCTTGTTTGCGATTGGCAATGCCGCTTTCTTTTCGATATTTGAGATATTCCTAGCGGGCACACCGGCCTTTATTTGGGTTTATCCCTGGTGGGGCGCAATCCCAGTTTTCGTCACCACATATATTCCTTTCTTTCTAGCCGCCTTCTTGATGCATGACGCCTTACCAAAAACGCAAATCAAGTTTTTGACTGTCACTTGGGGCATTGTTGCCTTGCTGCTGGCCACACTTGTGCCACTGGGTGTGATTTAATCATGCGTCTATTCGTTGGCATCCCACTTGAAGAATCGGTCTCATTGTCGTTGTCTGATGTTCAAAATCAAAACTTCGTTGGTCCTGGCTTTCGAGTGGAACCATCTGACAAACTGCACATAACACTTGTTTTCATCGGAGAAGTAATTGATCCAAAACCATTCATCGAAGCTTTGAAGAGTATCCGGATTGCACCATTTGATATTCTCATCGACGGCGTTGGTAAATTCGTCAACCGTCAAGTTGTATACTTTGCAAAGATTTGCGAAAACGAACGACTAAACGCCTTAGCGAATAACGCGCTTGTCGCCATACAAGCAATCGATGGTGGCATCCGTTATCAATTCACGCCCCACATTACCCTAGCGCGCGCCAATAAAAACGTACCATTCCGATTCAATGGTCGCCCCTTGTCGATGAGTATTAGCAAGTTCGTATTGTTCGAATCGAATCAGGGCAAATATATCCCTCTTTGTGAATATGGAGGTAGCTGATTATGTGTATCTTTTGTAACACCGACACATTTAACATCATTTGCAAAAACGAACTCGCCTATGCCATTTATGATCGCTATCCAGTCAATGTTGGCCATGTCTTGATTATCCCGTGGCGGCATATCAAAAACTATTTTGATCTGTCGAAGGAAGAGTTGGTGGCCATTCAAGCGTTATCGCGTCATGTCGAAGGACTGATTGAAAAGGAACATCGTCCTGATGGTTATAACATCGGATTTAACATCAATGAAGCGGGTGGTCAAACGATCGATCACTGCCATATGCATGTGATTCCCCGTTACAAAGACGATGTCAAAGATCCGCGCGGCGGAATTCGCGGCGTGATTCCCTTAAAACAAAAGTATTAAGCTTCTTTTTTAGGCTTTTTATGTTGCTGCGGTCGTGTTTCGAATCTGACGCTGGCGACGGCCATTTGGCCTTCATTCATACGTTCGATTTGTTTTTCGCGACGATTAAAGAACAAGCGGCTGACCGCTTCCCATATGAATACCCAGGAAGCAATCAGGATAATCTGATTAGCTAATATATCGATGTTAAATCGCGTCAGCACCTCGTAGAGCACGAGAATACCAATGCCAATCGCAAATAGCACCAACGACGTGATTTTAATGCGACGCAACTCTTTGGTCATCGATTTGTAAGACAGCCAATAATAGCGCTTAATCGCCCGACGAATATACTCTTGGTCAACCTTGCTGACATCATCGACGATAAAATTGATGACCAGTGGTAAATGGGGTGGTAGCGGATCAGCCTGTGAATCGATGTAGCGCAGTAAATCCTGGTTTAATACCTTTTTGCTTGAATAGGGTGAAAAAAGATTGTCGGCGTTTTTAAGATTGACATTAATCGTCGCCGTACCTTCTTCATCCATATACTCGTTTTCGACATATTCGTTCATCGTGCCGCGACGGCGTTCCATCGCCTCGAGTTTTTTTAAAAGCGGTTTTAATTTATTAACGGGTTTCATACTTAAAATTATACCACCCCTACGACGCGATGAATGCGGGCGATGAGATAAAGCAAAAAGAAAACCCCGTCAGGAGATGTTTTCCAATCGACGGGGTTTTTACTAATGAATATGGCGGTGAATCACTATTTGTTATCAGCGTTTTTAAGGAGCGAATTATCGCGGATAATGCCATCAATCAAATGCGCGGGCACTTCTTGATAAGAATCGAACTCTCGGTTAAAGAAGCCGCTACCCTGTGAGATGACGTGGAGGTTGGTCACGTAATCGAGAATTTCGGTTTCGGGAACGAGAGCGACGATTTCTTGGATATTATTACCTTTTTCATCCATGCTGATGATGCGTGCGCGACGTTGATTGAGATCGTTCATGATGTTGCCGGTGAATTCATTGTTGATGTTGATCGTTATTTTCATGATCGGTTCGAGAATCGTCGGCGAGCATTTCATGTAAGCTTCTTTGAAGGCAATCATGCCCGCCATTTTAAAGGCGAGTTCATTACTGTCGACGGGATGGTATTTTCCATCTAACAGCACGCCCTTGACGCCAAGCACCGGGAAACCGGCGAGTAAGCCTTGGTTGGTCGATTCAAAGAATCCTTTTTCAACCGCGGGAATATAGTTTTTAGGCACCGAACCACCGAATATTTCTTCGGTGAATTCATTTTTGTCGGAACCGCTTGGTAAGAATTTCATTTCGACGACACCGTAGAAGCCGCTGCCACCCGATTGTTTGACATAGCGACCAGGCGCTTGCGCTTCTTTGCGAATCGTTTCGCGGTAATTGATCTTTGGAGGAGCGACATCAACCTGGATACCGTACATGTTATTGATTTTTTCTAACACGTAGTTAAGGTGCGAATTGCTTAAGCCGCCGATGAGCAGTTGCTTGGTTTCGGTGTTGCGCTTAACTTCAAGAATCGGATCTTCGATTTGCATCTTAAAGAGCGAGGAACCGAGTTTTTCTTCGTCTTTACTCGATTTCGGGCTGACGGCGCGGTAATAAACCGGTGTTGGATATTTGGCTTTTGGGTAAGTGATTGGTTTCGCCTTATCGCAAAGCGTATGACCGGTGGTCACGCCTTCAAGTTTGGCTAATCCAACGATGTCGCCGGCGTATACTTTCTCAATTGGCGTTTGTTTGCTACCGCTAAGGTAGAACATCTGTGATACTTTAAACGTTGCTTGGGTGTTGGGACAATAGATTTCATCGCCCAAACTAATCGTTCCGGAGATGACCTTGATGATGTTGGTCGTGCCTTTGTATTGGTCAAGCATCGTTTTGAATACGTATGCCGAGAAGGGGTCGCTACTAATCGTGTGACGCACGATTTCGCTACCATCGTTAGCTTTGACCACATATGGTTTTAACTCGTTGGGGTTGGGCAGGTAATCAATCATCATATCAAGCATCGTATCAAGACCAATGTCTTTAAGTGATGATCCAACAAGAATGGGAGTTAAATCACCCGATAACACCGCGGTGTGTAATCCCTGATGAATTTCTTCTTTGGACAGTGTTTCACCCGAGAAGAACTTTTCTAGTAACGCTTCATCGGTGACGGCGACTTGTTCGGCGATGACATTGTGGAGTTCCATGACTTTTTCCTTCTTGTCGTCATGGATTTGCTCTTCGACACATTCGACGCCATTGTGGCGGCGGGCTTTTAATGAAATGATGTCGATGAAGCCATCAAAGTTCTCTTTGTGACCGATGGGATATACAAACGATATTGCTTGTTTGCCGAGTTTTGCTTTAATGTTTTCTAACAGCTCTTCGTATTTGATCGACTCTTTGTCGAGCTTATTAACAAATATGAAGGTGGGGACGCCGTGTTTACGCAGGAAGTTATAATGTTTGACGGTGCCGACCTCAAGTCCTTTTTGGGCATCGATGACAAGCACCGCGCCTTTGATCATGTCGAGCACGCCGATGATTTCGTACACAAAACTGTCGTTACCGGGGGCGTCGATGAGATTGAGTTTATAGCCGTTATATTCGATGGGAACGATTGCCATGTTGCAAGAACTGAGGCGGTTTTTTTCTTCGACGGTAAAATCGCTGATTGTGTTCTTTCGTTCGATCGCTCCTTTAGGAGTTTTAAACGCTAGGCTATAAAGCGATTCAATCAGCGTCGTCTTGCCGGACCCTTGATGGCCCAAGAAAATAATATTGCGGATTTTTTCCGATTCGTAAATCATATATCAATGTCCTCTCATTATTTTTGTTCGAGTTGTTTTAAGGTTTCGAGCGCTTTCGCGAAGATGACTTCGCGGTCGCAATTGGTAACATCGATGTAGTGGCGCGGCAATACTTCGGGTTCGTTGCGCCATTTCATGACGTAGTTTTCAAATTCATCAACATCTTGGAGCGGATGGGTCAGATGGACCGGGTGACGGTTTTGGTAGTATTCGCGGTACATGAAGCGCTCATAGAGCACATCGATATCCCCGGTTAAATACAGTAAGGTTACTTCCGTGTGATGGAGTTCGCATTCGCGTTTGATTTTTTCTAATTCTTCCGAGTGGAAGTTGGCTTCGAGGATGACATCGCCATGAACTTTGGTGACGCGGTCAAGGATGTGAATTAATATTTTGAGGGCGGAGTTTGAGAGTTTCTTGTTCTCACTCCGGTCTGAGAACTCAATCTCTTCACTAAGAAGTTCCTTGATGCCTTCCTTCGTGAAATAAGGAATTTTGAAATGATCCGAGAGATTTTTCGCCAAGGTCGATTTGCCGGATGCCAAATCGCCTGCGATTACAATAATGCGGGACATATTATCATATAATCTTCCTTTTCTTATTATTTGTTATATTTTATCACGATATATGTAAAAAAATAATGTTTATTACCATACTTGGCTACATATCGTAAAAGCGCTTACTTAATTAGATTGGTTGGCACTGATTCCTATTCAAAAACTTCATGTTCAGAGTAAGATAAAAGCATGAGTAAGTTTTTCATCGATGAAAAAAGAATCAAAAGCATCGTCAACTATCGAAGCGCGTGGATGTTTATGTGCCACAAACTTCGAGGCGTCATCCATGTCAGGACGCATCTATTTTCCGGTATGGTCACGATTGGTCGTATTAAGGTTAGTGACCGCAAAATCGTCACGATCGACATTACCAAAATCGATGGGGCAATCATGCTGTTTGCCGTTAACAAAGATGAAATTATCACCTTAATCGACACGATCGAACCGATGAAGAAAACCATGACATTGTATGATGGAAATTACCGCTTGCGGTTAAGCGGCGATAAGACGAACATCGAAATGAAAGTAAGCGTCAGCGCTTAATAAATACGTCGTTAGAGATACGATGGACAATCACAAACGTCGTGCATCTTGATAATTGTTTTAACGTTGGGGCACCCACATAAGTACAAGTCGAGCGCAAGCCACCGAGAATGTCTTTAATCGTTTTATCGACACGCCCTTTGTAGGGAACATATACGGTGCCACCTTCAGCCGTCCGATAATCATAAACTTCATTGAATTTTTTCTTCATCGCCGTTTCCGAACTCATGCCGTAAAATTGCACGAGTTTCCGAACTTCAACGATTTGTTTACCCGTATTCGGATCGACCAGATCAGAAATGACGTGTTCTTCAAAAATATCGCCCTTGCCTTCTTCGTGTCCTGCGAACATGCCTCCAAGCATCACGAAATCGGCACCTGCTCCCAGCGCCTTGGCAATATCTCCGGGCGTGGCGCAGCCCCCGTCGCTAATAATGTGGGCGCCTAAGCCATGAGCGGCATCGGCGCATTCGATGACAGCGGAAAGCTGTGGATAACCAACGCCAGTTTGAAGTCTGGTCGTGCATACGCTGCCGGGCCCAATTCCGATTTTGATGATGTCGGCACCGCGCAATATTAACTCTTGGGCCATGTCGCCGGTGACGACGTTGCCGGCGATAATCGCGTGATTCGGAAATTCTTTTCGAATCTTCGAGACGTAACTGCCGAAATGTTCGGAATAGCCATTGGCGACGTCGATGCAAATGAATTTAATTTGTGGATATTGTTTGATAATGGTGGTAAGGCGATGGAAGTCATGGTCGCTCGTGCCCGTGCTAATCGCAAAACGATCGGGATTCAAACGATCGATATATGGTTCGAAATCTTCGACTTCATAGCATTTCACTAGCGTTGTGAACATGCCGTATTCTTGTAGCGCTAGCGCCATTTCAATCGTCCCAACGCCATCCATGTTCGAGGCCATAATGGGGATACCCGTCCATTCGAATTTGGCGTACTTGAATTTGAACTTTCGGTTTAAGTCAACGTCTTTACGACTTTTGAGTTCCGACCGTTTCGGTCGAATCAACACATCAGAAAAATCGAGTTTTACGTCAGCTTCAATGCGCATAGGTGACTCCTTATGATGGTGTGGGTTCGTATGTCCATATACATTATAAGTGAGAGAAAGCGCTTTTCAGCGGAAAGTTTTTTGAATCCGCTTTTCCGATGGTCAAGTTTCTTTATAATGGTTATGGAATTGTATCAAACAAGGAGAAATACCATGCGTCATTTTGGAGTTTGCGCCCGTGGATTGCGGTTACCTGTCATCAAGCAAGGCGACGATTTAGCCAACATTGTCATCGATTCATTAGATAAAGCCATCGTCGAAGAAGGTTTTTCTCCCAAAGACGGCGGCATTATCGGCATCACCGAATCGGTGCTGGCTCGTAGCCAGGGTAATTACGCTACAAGCGCCACCCTTAGTCAGGACATCAAAACCAAAACCGGTGGCGAAGTGCTCGGCGTCGTTTTTCCGATTATGAGCCGCAATCGTTTTTTGGGTATTCTCAAAGCGATTAGTCAAGCTGCAAAACGCGTTATCGTCGTGCTTTCTTATCCCCAAGACGAAGTTGGCAATGCACTGTTTGATGCCGATTTGCTTGAACAGCATCACATCAATCCTTTAGTTGACGTATTCAAGGAAGACGAACTAAGAAACCTATTAAATGTGCCATTCACGCATCCATTTACCGGCATTGATTATCCAAACATTTACCATCACGTGGCCGACAATGTTGAAATCATCTTTTCGAATCGTCCTGAAGCCGTGCTCGAATACACCGATACGGTTATCGCTGCCGATATTCATTCAAGGTTTAAGACCAAACGCCGCTTAAAACAAAAGGGTGCGCGAATCGTCTTAGGATTAGATGATTTATTGACGCAACCGCTTAACGGAAGCGGATATAATGAAACCTATGGCGTGCTCGGGTCAAACTTTGCCAGCGACAATGTGTTGAAACTATTTCCGCGAAACGGACAACCATTCGTAGACGGGATTCAACAACGACTATTTGACAAATACGGCAAGCGCATCGAAGTGCTCGTTTATGGCGATGGCGCCTTCAAAGATCCCGTCGGCCATATTTGGGAGCTGGCTGACCCCGTCGTCGCCCCGTTTTACACCAAAGGGCTATCTGGCGTTCCCTATGAATTGAAATTTAAGTATTTATCGGACACGAAATTCGCCCATATGTCCGCAAGCGAAGCCAGCAAGGCCATGAAACGATATGTCAAAGAAAACGCTAATCGCGAGGTGACGGCCAATGAGGCGCTTGGAACAACGCCTCGTCGCATTACCGATCTTGTTGGCAGCTTGTGTGATTTGGTATCTGGCAGCGGCGACAAAGGCACACCGGTGATTTATATCCAGGGCTATTTCGATAAATACGGCGACGAGTAATCTTTCTTTCACGCTCGTGCGTGCTAGAATATTCAATAACGAGGTAAAAAATCGATGAAACATAAAGTCTGTTCCTTGAGCGCCTTGAAAGAAAAAGGAAAAATGCGCGTTTTGGTCAACGAGCGCCCGATTCTTATCGCACTGGTGGGCGAAAAAGTGTACGCCATCAACGATAAGTGTCCGCATAAAGGAGCCCCGCTATCACCCGGCGTTCTTGAGGGCGGCATCATTCAGTGTAAGGAACATGGCCTGAAAATCGATGTCACGACAGGAATGGTCGTACCAAGCACGAAGGCCAAAATTCTCGTCCCCAATAGCGACGCCCAATCGGTGCGCACTTTCAAAGCATCCGTTGAAGCCGGACAAGTATATATCGAGATATAAAAGGAGCTAATCATGAAAGCCAAAGATTTCCGGCGCATTGCCAATGAAAAGGCCAATGCCCAAATTACCAACACCGTCATCGTCTATTTGTTGTTTTTTGCCCTTATGGGCATATCCACGCCTACGGGTATCGGCGCCTTCATCTTAGCGGGACCGGCCACGCTTGGTTTGACGATTTTTATCATCAAGCTATCAAAACGTGAAAAAGCCGAAATTGAAGACGTATTTAAGGGGTTCAACAATTTTGTCCCCGCGTTAGTGCTTTGGATTTTACAACAACTATTCGTATTTTTATGGTCACTGTTATTTTTGATTCCCGGCATTATCAAACATTATGCTTATGCACTAGCTTTTTTCCTGCTTGAAGAAAAGAAAGAGCTCGATCCTTCCGAAGCACTTCGGCAAAGCGAAGCGATGATGAGGGGTCACAAGTGGCGATTATTTTGTCTTGACGTGAGTTATCTTGGCTGGATTATCTTGTCGATTTTGACCGCGGGCATCCTGTTCTTGTGGGTCAAGCCGAAAATGGATTTAGCCCATTATGAATTCTTCCTTGACTTACGCGAACGGCGCAAAGTCGAAGTCGTCGATATTAAAGAAATCCGCTAGTAAACACCTAATTTTTAACAAACGAAGAAGGGACACCCCTTCTTTTCGTTTTTGGGCTAAAAATGGCAAAAAACGGTTATTTCTACTTTTGGTTGATAGTATATACAACTAACAGTAGAGAAAAAACGGCATTTGCAACCGTTGGTCGCTTATAATTTGATTGATTGAACCCTACAATTTAGGCAGAAAAAAGGAGCAACGATAAAATGAAAGAAAGCTTCGGGGCACGCCTCGCCCGCATTAGAAAAAGTAAAGGCATGACACAAGAGGAGGTCGCTGACAAACTCCACGTTTCATCACAAGCAGTATCCAAATGGGAGAACGACGCCTCATATCCAGATATCGATGGACTACTCGCGCTCGCGGACCTATTTGATGTAACGGTCGACGAACTCGTCGGCAAGAGTAAAGAGACGCCACGACTAGTCCCACAGGAGGAGCGTAAAGACATTAAGAACATGGTCGTGCGTATCCTCGTCAATAGTAAAGACGGCGACAAGGTGCGCGTCAACGTACCAGTAGCGCTTGTCAAGATTATGGTCGAATCGAATGCGCTACCGCAAATTAACGGCAATGAGACGCTGAAGAACATCGACTTTAAACAAGTGCTCGACTTAATCGAGCAAGGCGTAATCGGTAAGTTGGTCGAAGTCGACTCGGCCGACGGCGACCACGTCGAGATCGTAGTTGAGTAATGACGATAAAAGTTTTACCCAAAGGCGGGCCGAAAATTCGCCTTTGGTTGCCACTTGGCGCGCTGAAGTGGCGCATCGTCTACCGTGCGTTGGAACAGGGTGATCAATCGGCGTTTGATTTCAAAACACTGCGGGATAACGCCCCCGCGATTGTCCGCGCCCTTAGGGCGTACGTGCGGCGTAGTGGGCACTTCGATTTAGTGAACATTCATTCCCACGATGGGACGATTGTCAATATACGCGTTTAAACAAAGAGCGAATGTGCTTTAATTATTGGTGATTGCACCATGGATATAAAAGCGCTGCTCAGAAAACTGATAGCTATCCGTTACGTCCCGGGCAAACCGCTCGGGACGTATTTGTATGACGTGCTGTTTCAGGCCGTTATTTATGCGATGGTGGTATTTATCACAATCCTGCTTGTGACATTGTTGGCGTTTGGCTATGTTCCGATTGAAGGCGGCGGCATCGCCAATCCGCCGGCGACCATCGCTTACGTGTGGGGCCATGGCATCTTGCCAGTCAGCCTGCCAATCGCCGGTTTATCAATCATGAGTAATATTATTGTGACGATTAAAGCCAAACAGCCACGCATGTTCATTATTTTGGGCGTTTGGGTGCTGATGTTAGCCATTTTTAATCTACTATTATCGTATGTTGACCTCGTGGCAATCGTCACGCCATGGGTAACGTTCTAAAAGGTATCAAACAATGGACAAGCGACACAAAATATCGTTAACGTTAAAAGTCGGCTTCATCGTTTTTGCCTCGATTGGCATTTTAGCCGCCGAGAGTCCCCGATCGCTATACTACTACACGCTACAAAGCAATTTATGGATGATTATCGTGCAAACAATATTTCTAATTGATGAAATTAGGGTTATCAAGCATCGTAATAGCTATATCAAACCATGGCATCGCTTGTTGAAGTTCGTATCGGTGATTGCCGTGACACTGACGATGTTGGTGTTTGGCATTATCTTAGCCCCCGTTTTGCCACTGGACGTGACTTTCTCAGTCACGAGCGTAATGCTTCACTTCATCGCCCCATCATTCGCGCTTGTCGATTTATTCTTGTTTGAAAACGACGTCAAGGTCAAAAATTCCGAGTTGGCTTATGCTTATGTTCCGGCGTTATTTTATTTCTTGTTTGTCATGACATTTATCGCACTTGGCATTAAATTCCCACCCGAGCAATCACTAGTTCCCTATTTCTTTATGGATTATGAAACGTTAGGTTGGTTCACGATATCGTCAAATGGCATCGGTGTCTTTTATTGGATGATTATCTTGTTGGTGTTATTGACCGTCATTGCCATTGGTCTACGAGCGCTGCTAGCTGTGTTTAAAACGATTAAACCGCATAAAACACAATAATAATTCGAATAACAAAGTCTAAATTATTTAATTAATGTTAGGATAACATTATGGAAAACAAAGCAATTATCTTTGGCTTGGAACTGCCTGGCGATCACGAATTTGAAGAATCGCTGCTCGAACTCGAAAATTTAGCAACCAGTTGCGGCTACCAAACGATTGAAGTCATGCGACAAAAAAGTGACAAGCCGACACCGAGTTTTTACATTGGTCGAGGCAAGGTCGATGAACTCAAGGCGCGCGTTGATCTTTTAAACGCCGATTTGGTCATCTTCGATCAAGAACTTTCCCCGGTTCACTATCGCAATCTTGAAGAAGCGCTTGATATTAAAATACTTGATCGGACGATGCTCATTTTGGAAATATTTGAAAGCCGCGCACACTCGCAAGTATCGAAACTACAAGTATCGTTGGCCCGTGACCAATACATGCTGCCTCGCATCATCGGCAAATATCGCGAACTATCGCGACAACGAGGGGCCACCTCGACAATCGGGGGACCAGGCGAACAAAAGTTAGAGTTGGAACGTCGACGACTGCGCGACAACATCGTGCGCGACCGCCGCGCTTTGGCCAAACTCGTGACCCAGCGACGCACGCAACGACAAAAACGAATCGACGCCGGTGTGTTTAGCGTGGCCATCGTCGGATACACCAATGCTGGTAAGTCGACACTGCTCAATCGCATGGTCGATGAATCGAAACGGGCATTAGCCGAAGAGAAAAAAGTCTATCAAGAGGACAAGCTATTCGCGACATTGGAAACGGCTTCACGCTTGATTGTATTACCAAATAATCGCAAATTCGTGGCGATTGACACAGTCGGTTTCGTCAGGCATATGCCGGCACATTTAATTGCCGCGTTCCGTTCGACGTTAGAAGAAATAACCGAAGCCGATTTAATCGTCCATGTGCTCGACGGCTCAAGCCATGAGCAACAAACGCATGCGCGCATCGTGATGGAAGCGATGTATGATATCGGAGTCGGTGATACGCCGGTTATCTATGTTCGCAACAAGATGGACCTCATCGGCAACCCAATTGTGAAACTCGAGATGGAAACACTCGATTTATCTGCGAAAACCGGATCCGGCGTCTTGCGTTTATTGGCGCATGTCAGCGTTGAGATGGACCAATATTATCAAACCGTCGTCTTGTCGGTACCATATGACGAGCAAGCCATCGTCGGTGCACTTCACGAAGACGGTTATGTGTTCCATGCCTATAACGGTCCGGAAACGATTACGGTCGATGCCGAACTTCCGAAACGCTATTTGACCAAATATGCCAAGTACATTGTATCCAGTAGCGACATCGGAGAAATGTACCACCCTTCGTGAAACAAGGCCGGTTTTACATGCATATTAATGAAAACGGCGCGCAATTGAACTGACCCCCATTTAGTTCACACAAAATAAAAAACACCTTCTGCCATATAATCTTGGTAGGAGGTTTTTATTATGGCAAGAAAGGGTCAAAAGTTTCAAAAATATACTCCCAAGATTAAAGAAGAAATAGGGGAAGCCAAGCATGCCCGGTTGCTTATATTGAGGTCGCAATAAGATGCGACGGTGCAAACTCAAAATATCTAATAAGCCACGCTGCCAGCGGTTGCGTTGCTTGAGAAGACTCTTCAAATCCGACGGCAGTTCGGTATAGCAATTGGCGTGATGCACATAGGAAACGCGGTAATATCGTTTATTAACAAGCGCTTGATAAGTTAGGCGCACGACTAGTTCCATGTCTTCGCCGACGGTATCTTTTTTAAGTTTGCCTAGCGCTGTCAAATAGCCACCGGTATCCAATAACTCTTCGCGTTTAAAAATACCAAAGGCGCCGGAGATGATTAATAACGATCGAAGTTCGGACCAACTGATGCGCCCACTTGTGAAGGCGCGTAAATATTCCAGCGTTTGAAACCGGACCAACGTCTTTTTTCCAAGTCCGCTTTTTTCGATCTTGCCCCGATCGACACTGGAACCATTGACGGGAATGATATTGCCTCCTAAGGCAATGTGGGGAATGTCGATCAAAAACGTTTTTCCAATTGATTTGAACAAATAGCTGTTATAGGCGAAACCGCCTTTTGACACCATTGGTCCAAGATTAATGACGTTTAGTTTTGTGAAACTGATCGGGTCGAGCAAGCAGGGTCCTCTTTAAACAATTATCTAATAAATTGTGCTAAAATACGTAAATTATCGCAATAATTATTAAATAATTATGCGACTAAGCCCCCCTTTGATAAAATGAATTAAGAAAGATTACTAACTTATGACAATTGATGTTGCAACCATTATCTTGTTAATTACAATCGGGAATTTATTTACCGGTTTGTTTTTGTTCGCCTATGTGTTTAAGAAGCAAGACACGCTTCACAAAGTTTTGTTCATCATTGCCAAGATGTTTCAATCTGTGGCCTGGACGCTATTTATGCTACAACCGATGTTGCCGGCTTGGATTGTGCAAGTTTTTGCCAACACGAGTATGTTCGTCGGTCTATTCTTTGAGGCGTGGGCAATCATCTCGTTGCATGACGAATTTAAAGGTTGGATTCGAAACTTGTATACGGGCTTTATCATCGCCTCGGTTTTGTTCTTTCTGTCGATCGTGCTGTTTTGGAACACGGAACCGCGACGCATATTCTTTTTCTCACTCATCGGGACACTATTGCTGATTGGACCCCCGATCACGATATTACGGCGTAAGCAACGCACATCGCTGGAAGCATTTTTCGCTATCATTTACGTAACGGTCATCGTCATCATGATGTTCCGGGGCATCAACGCCTTTTTCGGTTGGGTCGATTTAACGGTGTTGTCGACAAGCCCGATCAATCAGTTAATGTACACGCTATTGTTCGCCCACATGATTGTCACCAATATCGGTTTCATCTTGATGAGCAAGGAAAAGACCGACGCCGTGCTATTAGAATTAGCACATATCGATCAGTTGACACAAATCAATAACCGGGCAACATTTTTAGACATTAGCACGACTTGCATCAACAAAGCACGCGAATCCAACCAACCGGTATCGCTTTTAATGTTTGATATCGACAATTTTAAGACAGTCAACGATACCCACGGACATATGGCGGGGGATCAGGTGCTGACGCAAATATCCAACTTATTGAAACCATTGATGAGTGGTTGCCAAACGATTGGTCGCTTTGGCGGGGACGAATTCGCGGTAATTCTTCCAGGTTCTGGAGAAAAAGAAGCGGAAGTCAAAGCCGAGGATATCATCAACCTCGTCAAGCACGAGAAATTTACCGAACATGGTTTAACGCTTGCCGTAAGTATCGGTATCGTGACGCTAATACCAGATGCAAAAACTGATTTCGACACTTATTACCGATTGGCCGATGAAGGACTGTACATGGCAAAAAAATCTAATAAGAGCGCATGGAAACGCGCCAGCGTCGAATCGATAGGCAAAGTATGAACGGACATCGACAAGTCGTTTATCAAACACTGCACGAAGTCGTGACCTTAATCGAAGGTCGTTTTGGGGTTCACCCCGTCGTATACGGCTCGTTGGGCGTCGAGTTGGCACTTGATAAAGATTATGATGCCCAAGACGTCGATTTGCTGTTAAACGATGAGATTGTCGGTGGTGATCAACTGCCGTTATTGCTTCGCAAAGCTGGATATAAACGCGTCGCCAAACCCTATTTGGCTTTTAAGAAAAACGGCGTTGAAGTCGAAATCGCCAAACAATCGTATTGGAAAAAAGAAGCCGGTTTTCAAGACGAAAATCCGCTTCAAGTCAATCGCGACGCCACCTCGTATGCGGTACTTGACGTTAAGAACTTATGGCGCCTTTACAAATATTTGACGAAATACAGTTTGCGTTCGGACACCAAACGAAATCGTGACCAAGTGAAACTGCTTGATCTTGAGAAAAAAATCCGAAAGGAAACCGTTATTACCAAATGAGTAATAAACCAAACGCTGACGAGCAATTCCGCGAGAAACTCAAAAAAAGCAATTGGAGACTGCTTCCCGTGCGGGGCACGCTTCAAATCATGGCGGTTTATCTCGTGCTCGGCATTGTTTGGATTGTGCTCTCAGATCGGATTTTGCTTTGGTTGACTGGTGATAATCACGCGCTTGTCGACAGCATTCAGTTGGCTAAAGGTATTTTCTATGTGGCGATGACGACGCTGCTTTTCTATTTTTTGATAAAACGACGCATGGATTTATATGTCACGGCGATTAAACGGTTGGAAGAATCGAATTCCAATCTCAACATTAGTAATGACAATTTGGAAATACTTGAAAGACGTCTCTACGAACTCGCTTATACTGACCGGTTGACCGGTTTGTTCAACAAAAACAAATTTCGTGAACTACTGCGGGAACATTTTCAAACAAAAGAAGGGCAATTTCTTGGAATCGTCTATATTGACATCGACAATTTTCGCTCAATCAATGAAGTAAAAGGATTTGCCGCGGGTGATTTTTTAATCACGACGATTGCTCGCGATTTGCGCGTTTTGGCGGGCGAAGATCATCATGTATTCCGTTTCAGCGACGACTTATTCGTTTTGTTGGTGCAAAACATCGCTTCGCGAAAAGAAATGGACAAATTGATTCAAGAATATACCAAAGAAGCGCGCCGATCGATTCCAATCGATGGCGACGATTTCTTTTTTACGGTGTCTTCCGGTATCGTGTGTTATCCCGAAGATGGCGAAACATACGAGACGTTGATGCAACACATCGAAATGGCTTTGTCGGTCGCTAAAAAATCGGGTCCGGGTTCGGTGGTTTCCTACCAAGCTTCATTCGAGAAAGAGATAACCGAGAACATCGAGTTGACCAACTTACTTCATTCGGCGCTAACTAACGACGAAATAAAAGTATATTTCCAACCGGTGTACGATGTTAAAAAGGGCAAAATATTTGCGATGGAAGCACTGTTGCGCTGGAAGCAAGGCAAGCGTGGATTCATCGCTCCGCTTGACTTTATCCCAACCGCTGAGAAATCGGGGCAAATCAAGGAATTGACGCGGTTTGTGGTCGAACGAAGCTTCGCGTATTTCCAAGAGTTGCTCGCCGATGGCGCCGCTCCCACGAGCGTGTCGATTAACCTATCGACAAAATTAGTGCTTGAACTTAATTTCATCGATTATTTGAAAGATGCCATCGTCCGGCACAAAGTCGCCACCAAATACTTCGTGTTTGAAATTACCGAGTCGCTGTTTTTGGAAAATTTCGAGCTAGCGGTCGCCCGTTTGAAAACAATACGAGCGATGGGCTTCCGCATCGCTTTAGACGATTTTGGAACCGGCTATTCGTCGTTAATGTATTTGCAACAATTACCAATCGACATTCTCAAAATCGATCGTGAGTTCATCAATAGTATCGAAGAGGTCGATGGTAATTACCCATTAATCGAATTCATGATTTCGCTTGGCAAAGCACTTGGTCTTAAAGTCGTCGGCGAAGGTGTTGAAGAAAAATTTCAACAAGACTACCTTGTCCAACATGGCATCGATGCCATTCAAGGATATTTATACGCCTATCCGATGGATGCCTTTGATGTCACGACGTTCGTGATGACGCACCAAAAACGTCATTAAGCGATTAATGCCCCATCAAGGGCAATATCAAACTCATGATGGTCGAAACCATCGATTAACTGAAAATCATAGATGATGCCCAACGTCATTTTTGGCTTGTGTGAGGCAAGAAAGCGGTCGTAATAACCTTTGCCAAACCCGATACGGTAATTCTTGCGGTCAAGTGCCAGTGTGGGAACGAGCAGCAAATCGATGTGGTCGTCGACGATACGGCCATCGCGCGGCTCGAGGATCCCAAACGAACTGCGCACTAATTCGGTTTCAGCCGTGATCTCGATGAAGTGCATGTCGGTGCCCACAACTTTTGGGAGCGCAAACCGTTTGCCGGTTTGATACAAACCACGCAAATCAACTTCATTGTTAATCGGTTCGTAGATCGCCACGATATCGGCGACGATAAACCGATAATCGCGCATTAGCTTTTCCACTAGAGCATGGCTTCTTAGTTTGACATCACGGGTTTCCATTGCTGTCCGTTTGGCAATCATCATTTGACGAATTTCGGTTTTTGTCATCGATCAGTCCTCATTGTCATTTTATACGATGCATCGAAGTGTTTGGGGCTTAAAGCCCAAAATCGTCGCCTAATTATAGAATCGATTCGTGCGAACAACCGCTTAATCGGTTATGATTAGGTAGATAAATCATCCAATCTAGGAGACATTATGGATAATACAAATTATAAAATTGCGTTATTGATCGACGCTGAAAACGTTCCGGTCAACCGCATGAGCGCCGTCATCAAGGAAATGGCTAAATACGGGCGGGCGATTACGAGCCGATTTTACGCCGACATCAAAGCCGTGGGCGAAGACTGGCGCCGCATTTCCTCAGAATACGCGATTCGTCCCGTTCATCAATATAACGTTGCCGTCAAGAAAAATGCCGCCGATATGGCGATGAGCCTCGATGCCCTAGAAATCATGAATGAAGGACTTGTCAACATGTTTATACTCGTTACATCCGACAGCGATTTTACACCACTAGTCATCAAACTTAGGGAAAAAGGCGCTTTTGTCATCGGCATCGGCGATCAAAAGGCGAGCAAAGCATTCGTGTCATCGTGCAACGAATTCAAATATTTTAATTATTTGGTCGATGAAAAGAAAAATAATGGTGATACTGATGACGATACCATTGAGACGAAAGAACTTGCCAACACGATTAAAAGTTTAATCATCGAAAGTGGCACCGACGGCAGAATTTTATTAAGCCAGTTAGGAATATTATTAACGAATCTCCAATCCGATTTTGATCCGCGCCGTTATGGGGCACGCAATTTGTCAAAACTCGTCTCGGCGATTAAAACTTTGGCGCTTGTGAAAGAAAAAGATCAACATTACGTGAAGCTGATCGAAAGCGGCACCGACCAAGACATCGCTGGATTCATCATTAAGAAAATCAAGGCGCGACCGACAAAGCGCATTGCACTACCGGAAATAATTAAAATGCTAAAAGCGCAATTCAAAGACTTCGATTACGAAAACTACGGTTATAGCAAATTCGGTAAATTCATCGACAGCCTTAACGGACTTGACGTTGACAACAATGCCGTTGTCCTATCCCAAGAACTCGATAAAACGACTAATAAATAATTAAGACCAAGTAGATCGCACTGCTTTTAATTGCGTTTGAGCCGCACTTTTTCACGTACAGATTATTTTTTAAAATGATAATCATCCATCTTGACAATCGATAGACAAACATTAAAATATATGTTGATAGCACTCGAATAATACGAGTGCCAAACTAATATTCATGGAGGAGTTTATATGATAAAACCTTTAGAAAGCTATGTCGTGCTCGAACTTGAAAAAGAAGAGCGCACAACCCAAAGCGGCATCATTTTGACCGCAGACGCCAAAGAAAAAAGCGCGATTGGAAAAGTGCTTGCCATCGGCGCGAAAGTAACCGATATCAAAGTCGGCGATCGCGTCGTCTATGAAACTTATTCGGGCACCAAAGTCAAACTAGGCGACACCGAACGACTACTCGTTAAATTCGAGCATATTTTGGGAATTATTGAATAGGAGGCAATCATTTTATGGCTAAGGAAATCAAATTTGATAAAGATGTTAAAAAGGCATTACTTTCAGGCGTTGACCAATTAGCGGATACCGTCAAAATCACATTGGGACCCAAAGGAAGAAACGTTATTATCGACAAAGAATATGGGGCGCCGATTATCATCAACGACGGCGTGAGCATCGCTAAAGAAATCGAACTTAAAAATCGTTATGAAAACATGGGGGCCAAACTTGTCGCTGAAGTCGCTAGCAATACCAACGAAGTCGCCGGCGATGGCACGACAACGGCCACTGTCTTAGCTCAAGCTATCATTCATCGTGGCTTCAAAGCAGTCGATGGTGGTGCCAACCCCGTATTCGTGCGCGATGGGATTGAACGAGCCGGAAAGGCTGTTGCCGAAAAATTATTGCAAAAATCGCGGCCGGTCAGCACGCGCCAAGACATCGAGCATGTCGCCTCCATCAGCGCCAATTCCAAAGAAATCGGAGCCATAATCGGTGACGCGATGGAAAAAGTGTCAAAAAATGGCGTTATCAACGTCGACGAATCAAAAGGATTCGACACGACGCTCGAAGTCGTTGAAGGCATGCAATATGATAAAGGATATCTAAGCCATTATTTCGTGACCGACCGCGAAAAGATGGCAATTGAACTAGAAAACCCATTCGTACTCGTCACCGATCAAAAAATCTCGACGATTCAAGATATCCTTCCGGTGCTTGAGCAAATCGTCAAATCCAATCGCGCGTTATTGATTATTGCCGAAGATGTGGAAACTGAAGTCACCAATACCCTCATTGTCAATAAACTGCGGGGCACATTCAATGTCGTGGCGACCAAAGCGCCGGGATTTGGCGACAGCCAAAAAGAGCAACTCGAAGACATTGCCATTTTGACCGGGGCCAAATTCATGGCTAAAGATCTTGGCTTGAAACTCGCGGAGATGACCATTGACAACCTCGGCACGATTGGTCGTGTCATTGTCAAGAAAGACACGACGACCCTCATCGGCGGTCACGTTGCTAGTAATGAAGTCAAAGCGCGCATCGGTGAAATCGAAGTCCAGCTTAAAAACGCTAAAAGCGACTACGACAAGAAGAAATATCAAGAGCGTTTGGCAAAGCTTGGTGGTGGTGTCGCCGTCATCAAGGTTGGCGCCATGAGCGAAACGGAACTTAAAGACAAAAAATTAAGAATTGAAGATGCATTGAATGCCACGAAAGCCGCTGTGCTTGAGGGCATCGTTTGCGGTGGTGGTTCCATCTTGGTGGAAATCCAACGCGAACTAAAAGAAACATTAAAAGATGACAATGCCGACGTGCAACGGGGCATTCAAGCAGTGCTTGACGCTTTAAGCGCGCCACTTTATCAGATTGCCGAAAATGCGGGTTTCAATGGTCAAGACATCGTCGAATTGCAAAAAGTGCAGACATCGGAATTCGGGTTCAATGCCTTAACTGGTAAATGGGTCAATATGATTACGGAAGGGATTATCGATCCGACCAAAGTGACCAAAAGCGCTGTTTTAAACGCGGCGATGATTTCCGCGCTGTTCATCACGAGTCAAGCGGCTATCGTTAAAATCGAGGAACCAAAAGCTGCGGTTCCCCCAATGCCTGAATACTAACCAACGCTATATAAAGCAACAACTCCGCGACAACGCGGAGTTTTTTTATTGGTGAGCATATGATTTGAAATTATTTCAAAATCGAAATATATTTTAGTCGAGGATTAATTAAATGCGACAATTAAAAGGAATTCACCATGTGACGGCGATTACTTCTAGCGCCGAAAAAATATATGAATTTTTCACTTATGTACTGGGACTTCGTCTTGTCAAAAAAACGATTAACCAAGACGATATCAACACATATCATCTATTCTTCGCCGACGATCGGGGCAGCCCAGGCACCGACATGACGTTTTTTGATTTTCCCGGGAGCCTTAAAGGGGAAGCGGGCACCGATCAGATTGACCGAACTGGCTTTCGCGTCCCAAGCGATGAAGCGCTTATGTATTGGAAAAAACGCTTTGAAGCAAAAAGCGTCGAGCACGAAGACATCAAAGTAATATTTGGTAGGAGCTCCTTGTATTTTACAGACTTTGACGGACAGCGCTATGCGCTATTCTCCGACGAAGGCGTGCCGGGCATCGCCCCCGGAATCGCTTGGGAAAAAGGACCGATTCCCAATCAATACGCCATTTATGGACTGGGGCCGATATTTATTGCGGTCAGTGAACCGGAATATATGAATGAAATATTAACTAAGCAGCTTGGTCTTCGATTTGTGGCAAAAGAAGAAAATCAACGATTGTATGAAATGGGCGAAGGTGGTAACGGAGCATCGGTTATCATTATCGAGGACCAAACTACGCACCGAGGCATGCAAGGCTATGGGAGCGTCCACCATGTCGCTTTTAGAATTGAGGACAAGGAAGAACTCGACGAGTGGACACGCCATTTCAACCGCATCGGAGCGCCGAATTCCGGTTATGTCGATCGTTTTTATTTCAAATCGCTATACACAAGGTTATATCGTCCCGTTTTGTTCGAACTGGCGACCGAAGGGCCGGGTTTCATCGACGATGAAGAACCATATGAAACATTAGGCGAAATATTGGCGTTGCCGCCGCGATTTAGGAATATGCGTGAGCGCATTGAAAAACTCGTGCGGCCGATCGATACCAAACGTAGCCATTTGACAATCGAAAAGGAGCTATGATATGAAACGCGATTTAAAAACGATTACGATTTTTTTCAGAGCGAGCCACGCACTGGAGCAAGTCATCAAAGACGAAGTGCTATCGCACGGATTAAGTCTTAGTGAATTTGGCGTGTTGGAGGCGCTTTATCACAAGGGGCCATTAAATGTTAACCAAGTGATATCCAAAGTGTTGATTCCAAATTCCAGCATGAGCTATGTCATCGACCAACTCGTAAGCAAAGGAATGATAACAAAAACCAAAGACGCGATTGATAAACGCGTCTATCGGCTCGATTTAAAAACTGCCGGCCGTGATTTCATGGATCACATGTATCCGATCCACGAGCAAAGACTTAGGCAAGTGCTTGATAGAATGAGCGTCGAAGAAGAAAAGACGTTGCAAACGCTTTTAAAGAAGATTGGCAAAAAGTAAGGAGCGTACTCCTTGCTTTTTTATTTAATTAATACGAAACGTTCCTTGGTAACGCCACAAATCGGGCACATCCAACTATCGGGAATATCATCATAAAGTGTGCCGGGAGGCAGCCCACCGTCTGGATCGCCCTCGGCTTCATCGTAAATATAGCCGCACACCGTGCATTTGTATTGGTTCATGGAAAATCCTCACTACTAGCATATTAGCAAATCTGACTTTAATTGGGCACATCGTTTGTCATCGTTCAATATTTGCTTTTATCATAAGTTAGTATTTGTTAAAATTAACGAGATTATCAAAGGGGTCTATCTTGAAAAGAATTAAGTGGTTGTTTCCAGTCGTTGCCGTCATCTTGAGCGCATGCAAAAGCTCATCGCCATCTTTATCGAGCGAACAAGATTCATCAAACACCGAAAGCAGTTTGTTTTCTAGTGAAACAACAAGCACTGAGACATCGAGTAGCACCGCTTCATCAAGTGAAGTTTTGTCGTCTAGTTCGTCTTCGAGTTCATCTTTGAGTTCATCAAGTTCATCCTCGAGTTCATCTTCGAGTTCATCTTCGAGTTCATCTTCGAGTTCATCCTCGAGTTCGGTAACTTCTCAAGTTAATGACGCGATTGTCTTTCCCACGATTTCCGTTTCATCAAACGCGCCTAACTATTACACTTCCATCAGCACTTCTTCGACAGGCACAACGCTGAAAAATGAATTGAAGAGCCTCATTAGCAAAAATGTTTCGACTAGTTATGATTGGGGCCGGTTTGAATACGCCGATCAAGATTTAGCTAACTCAAATAATGTTTTAACGATTTACGCTCGCCAAAGTTATGCGAAAAGCGCCCATGTTTCTGGTAACGCCGCTAACAAGTGGAACCGCGAACATACATATCCCCAATCAAAAATTAGTTCTCCAGCGACAAACGACAATCATCACATTTTTGCTGATGATTGGAAAACGAACAACATCCGTGACAATGATCGCTTCGCTGATTTAGATCCTTCCTCCGCCACTTGGGTGGTCGACTCAGCGGGACGCACGACCCAAAACCTGACCAATGGAACCTACTTTGAACCACTCGATGCGGCCAAAGGTGAAGTCGCTCGTGCCACGTTATATTTGAATACGCTGTATGGTTATTCGCTTGAAGGCAATTTCCAAACCGCGGAATTGGCCGTTTTGTGGGCGCTATATTACCCGGTCAACGATTGGGCGATGATTCGTAACAACCGCGTCTATGACAAACAAAAGAACCGCAACCCGTACATCGATAACCAAGCCTACACTTGCAAAGTGTATGGTAACACGACTTCAAGAACCGCTCAGTTGTGCGCCAATTATTTATAATATAAAGGGGCAAACCATGAATATTAAACTCAAACACCCAGTCGCGATCATGTTAATCGCCTTGTTTTCGTTAGCAAGTTGCGCAACCTCAACAACCGATTTATATCCGAGTCCACAAGCGGTTCCGACCAAATATCGAACATATTACCAACTGCTCGTTTACTCGTTCGCCGATAGCAACGATGATGGCATTGGTGACTTTAAGGGCATCGCTGACAAACTCGAATATTTGTCGGATTTAGGTATCAACGGTTTATGGCTCTCTCCGATCAATACATCCACTTCATATCATAGTTACGATGTCACCGATTACTATGGCATCAAATCGATTTATGAAGTCGATGGCTATACGTTTGAGGATTTGATTGACGATGCCGCGACTTATGATATCGACATCATCATGGATTTGGTCATCAATCATTCCGGTCGTGACCACAACTGGTTTATATCGGGATTAGGCGCCTTTAAGAACAACACCGGATCAAAGTACAAAAACTGGTATAACTTTTCAGCAACACGCGACACAAAACACTCCAGCGGCAATACCGGTGGTTATTATGAAGCGATTTTTTGGGATGGAATGCCCGATTTCAATTTTGATAATCCCGAAGTCCGTGAGGAAATGATTAACATTGGCAAGTATTGGCTTGCCAAGGGTGTCGCTGGATTCCGGCTTGACGCGGCGATGCACATTTTTACGGACTATGCGATTGCCGATAAATGGAACGGCGACATCTATGATAAAAACATTGAGTGGTGGCAAGAATTTCAAGACGCATTAGCATCGGAATATCCCGATGTTTATCTAATTGGCGAAATGTGGACGAATCTAGAAAAGATAAAACGCTATCACGCTTCCAATCTTGACAGTGCCTTCAATTTTGAAACGAGACGGAATATCATTAATGCGGTTGCCAAAGTCGATGGGTATGCCTCATTCCTCGACGACTATCAACTTGGCATTCGTGAATACCAAAGCGATGCCATTGAAGCATATTTCGTATCCAATCATGACGATGGCCGCCTTGCTTCATACTTAAATAACATCAATAACTTGAAAATGGCGGCTTCGCTACAACTGCTCGCTCCTGGAAATGCGTTTATTTATTATGGCGATGAAATCGGGCTTAAAGGCAGTGGTGGCACCGGCGATGGATTGTACCGCACTCCAATGCGTTGGGGCGATAGTTATGTGACCGATCCATCAAGGTATGGCATTGGCGGTTCTTACAGTTCCTCGACAGTCGGGTTCAATGACGTGAACACTCAGTTATTGGATGAAGACTCACTACTCCGACACTATACACGCGTCTTAGAAATTAAAAACACTTATCGCGAACTATACGCCGGGACATTGACGAAGGTGAATACGGGCAAAGCGACAATCCAAGCTTACGTCGTCTCTTTGGGCAATACTTCGACGCTAGTCATCCATAATACCGACGCACTAGCAACTGTGGTTTCACTTAGTAACGTCGCTTCTTTATTGGCGAGCGTTAGTGTCTCAGGAACGGCCATCGCCTATGATCAGGGACAATTGACTTTGCCACCACAAAGTAGCGCCTTGCTACGTTTAAACGCACGGAACACGACAGTTTCTTAATTGATGGATTAAATCTCTTAACACGGAGTCCGATTGTTTAATCGCGACTCCTTTTCTATAATTGAACAAGGGAGATAGTGAAAATGGTTATGAAACGGAAAATGCGAATTGGTGTCGGTTTGTTTACGATGACGCTACTAATATCCGGCTGTAGCGGTAACTTCATTCCCATCGGAGATAACGCTTATTGCACCGGTGAGTGGAACACTTGCAAACTGTTTACCGAAAATAAAGTTGCCCTTAAACGCGACACTAAATGGGGATATCTCGATAAACTTAATGATCAAGCCATCGAATTTAAATTCGACGCGGCTGGCGCATTTGCTAACGGCGTCGCCATCGTCAAGGTTGGCACGACTTATAACATTATCGATGGCCGGGGTAGAACGCTACTTGATGCGGGCTATGACCGTCTTGTACGAGATGTCGATGACCGGGTCATGATTTACCGCAAGAATTCGAAATACGGACTATTAAGCGAAGGCGGCAACGAAATTACCGGAGCCGTCTATGATACTTATAACGGTTTGTTCACCGATGGACGATTGGCCGTTAAAAGTGGTACTAAATATGGCTATATTGATAAAACTGGCGATATGATAATCCCGGCGATTTATGAAGAAGCTTATGAATTCAGCCGCGGTTTGGCATTAGTCAAATATAACGGTGCTTATGGCTATATCAATAACGCCGGCGGCATCATTATTCCGGCTACGCTTGTCGATGCGTATAGCTTTGATGATTATGACCGGGCGATTGTCCAACCAGACGATGAAACATTTGCCCTGATTGACAAGACGGGGACGCAGCTGTTTTCCGCTAGTGACATTACGGGAGAGGGCCCACTTTACGATGTTGAGTTGGCTAACGGAGACAAGCGCCTATATTCATATGAGGGCACGCCTTTTACCGATCAAATATATACCTACATTAATATCTACGGACCATACATCGCCAATGTCGAATGGGATGACGAACTTGAATCATTTGATGAAATAATCATCTTTGGAGAAGACGGACAAACACTCGTTAGCGTTCCTTATTATAGCGGAGACTCGATTATCGCAACCGACAACACACCATATATTGCCGATACCAGTGACGGGTATGTGCTCAAATCGGCGCAACTTGAAATCGATCTTCCCGGCATAGTGGATGTTGACATGATTACCGAGGAACACATCGTCGTTGACGATGGGGAAAAAATCGGTGTGATGACACTTCAAGAAGAATCAACGATTGTGATACCGATTCAATATGACAACTTATTGCTGCTACCAGATGGATTCATAGTCGCCCGCAATGGTTTAAGCATTGGTGTGTTGACGATGAGTGGATCAACACTGATACCATTTGAATATAATGATTTCAATTTCTTTGCAAATATTTAAACGACGATATCATAACTGTCGACAGTAATCGTATTAGGAATATACGAGTAAACACCAAGATGAGTTTGGTCACTTTTTGGCATTCCAGTTAATGAAATAGTACGGTAACCTGCAGCGCCAAATATTTCTACGGAATATTTATCGATAAGTATCCGAAGCACAACTCGGCCATCAACTAAAGGCAAGGAGACAGAAACTTCATTGTTTTTTGCGTCTTGGACATAATAACCATCAGTAATTCCATACCGACGCACAGTAAGAAAACCATCGTCATAGTAAATCTCAACGGAATTCCCTTGTTTATCATCAAACACTTGAATACCGGTCTTACCTGCAGTTGGAGCAAACGAGAGTTCGATATCTTTGGTAACCCCACCTAGTCGATTATCATAATGAACCCCTTGAATATTGTCAAAAGTCAAATTCGTATGATTTTGACGGTAATTATTTAATTCATTTACGGGATACTGGTACAAGTGACTATTAATTAATTTGAGCTCCCTTGGAAAAGTCATCGCGCCAGCAAATCCAAATTCGGAAGTGATAGGACGACGGCTCCAACCAGCCATCCAGGCAACCATGACGATGCGGCCATCTGGCATTTTCATAGTTTGTGGTGCGTAAAAATCGAATCCATGATCAATCTCTTCGATTGAGTTCATCACGATATTTTCAAGTTGTCCAGTTGTCCAATTCATATTACCAACGATGAAAACATTTCCATCTTTATTGCGATGATCGCTGACGGTTTGCGGACTAACGATTAACACGTCCTGATTCGCAAATTCAATCAAATCAGGACACTCCATCATGACACCAAGTGTCGTAGCATAAGTTGCCCCATTGGCAAACGTGCGACCGGCGTATTGCCAATCAGTCATGTTTTGTGATTTATAAAGCAGAAGTTTCGAATAACTATTCGATACGTTGCGAGCCGAAACAATTAAATAAACCCAATCATCCTTGACAAATACCTTCGGGTCTCTAAAATCAGCGATTGTGGTGTCGATCGGCAAATCAATTTGAGAAATAACGGGGTTATCATCATATTTATCAAAATGGATACCGTCTTCAGAAACAGCAATAGCCTGGACTTGACCAGCGTGGCTTGCGCCAGTGTACACGAGATAATATTTGCCGTTCCATTCAATCGCAGATCCTGAAAAAGCACCGACGGAATCATAATCTTGATCTGGCGCTAGGGCAACATTTTGATATTCCCAAGTAACAAAATCGGTTGTCGTGGCGTGTCCCCAATGCATCGGTCCCCAATTTGTCGAATACGGATTGTGTTGGTAATACAAATGAATTTTTCCATCATAGTGGCTAAAACCATTTGGGTCATTGATCCAGCCTGTTTCCCCGGTTAGATGAAAGGAAAATCTTCGCTCTTCATCGATTTTGTGGGCGTTTAAACGTATGTAAGTATCAGCAGCTTTGCGCATATTTGGATCTAGTGAAATGCCTAGGCGCACATATCGATCCGTTTCCAGTAATTCGAGTTGGGATTGAGTTATATCGATTATAAGGTCGTCGAAATTAATAGTACCAGCGGCATCATTATCATTAATTTGCAGATATACATAGGAATTGAGGTATTCGCTCAAATCAATATTGTAACGAACATAAGTATCGCCCAAACCACCATAATCATAGTGTTCGTTAGATAATTTAAGAATCTCACTTCCATTTTTTCGATGGATTGTGACGTAAGCGAGGTCGCTGTTTTGGCCACCGCTTAACAAAAGACTGATATATCCCGATTTTGTAATTTTAAAAACACTTGATCTAATTAATCCGATTGCACTATCGTTTCCAATCGCGTGATATGTTCCTTCATGTAAATAGTATCGAAAACGATCGTATCTAGTATTGTCTGTGACTGAGTAAGAATCACCGATCACGTGCCATCCAGATAGATTTCCAATCTCAAAACCAAAATTAGAGCTGATATTCGTATCACTACATCCAGAAATAAAAGTGATTACGCAGGATAAAACACAAATCGCGTTTAGTGAGTGTTTATTTGATTTCATGGAGTCTTGGCATCGCTGGAATCGCGCCACGACGTTGACAGACAAAGGCGGCCACACGATTGCAGAAATCTAACACAGATTGATATTCATTAAAATTTTCGCAAAGATTGTTAATAGTTTTATTGAGTTTCATAATCGAAAAAAGAAACGCTCCGACAAATGCGTCACCGGCGCCAGTAGCATCGATGACTTTTATCGATTCTGACGATGCGTGTAATTGCTGAGTTTCCGAGTAAATTGATGATCCATCTTTTCCGCGTGTTACAATAACGAGCATAACATTTCCTTGAAACATGCGGGAGATGGCCTCATTTTCATTTGAGCAATCCGTAATCTCAAGGAGCTCTTCGACACTTGTTTTAATGATGTGCGCATGTGGTATGAAACTGCGGACGGTCATTAACATTGTTTCTTTATTAGGCCAAAGCGGGGGTCGTAAATTTGGATCAAAAGAGATTATCATCCCCTTTTCACGTGCAATATCAATGGCCCGAATATGAGCAGATTTAACGGGATCTCTTACTAAATCGACACTGCCGAAGTGTAATATGTCACCACGAACAAAATAATCGCGGATTATTTCATTCGGCGTTAAAAAAAGATCACTAGAATGTTCGCGAAGGAACACAAAATCGCGTTCGCCATTTTCGTCGAGAGCCACGAACGCCATCGGTGTATGATGATCTTGATCACGATATACAAGTGAAACATCTACACCTTCAACTTCGATAGTTTTATATAAAAAGTCGCCAAAACTATCAGCTCCGAGTTTAGTAATAAATGCACTTTCTCCACCCAAACGTTTGACACAAACAGCAACATTTGCCGGAGCACCTCCAGGATTTTTTTCAAACGAAGAAACCGACAATAATGTTCCAGGTGTTGTGGCCGTGAAATCAATAAGTAGCTCTCCTATGGTGATAATCTTGTTATTCATAAAAAGCCACCTCTTTGATTGCAATGGCCGAATTAAGTGAAAAAAATCCAAACGGCAATCCGCTTTTTTGATACATTCGTGTTGATAAACATGATTGCCCATTAACATATACTGTTAAACATTCGCCTTGATGCAAAACGTCGATGCGAATATTTTGATTGGAAGTGATATCAAGTGGTACGCTTGCCTGAGGTAAAGAGGTGCCAAAAGTTGATGGCCCAACATTATAAAATTCCAATTTTTGCGTTTGCCGATTAAAAAGGATATTCGTCAAACCATAATTATCATTATTCTTAACTGAAAATGTCATTCCGAATTGATCTAGCGCATTCGAAGATGATAACTCAAAAGATAAACGCATGCTATGGGCTTCTAAATTATCAAAGATTAGGCTTTCATACGAGGGCGTTCCCGAGAAAACAAATTCCCGTTTTGATGTCGTGGTTTTAATCGTTGTAACCGAGCTTTCGATTTGTCTTATGGGATAGAAAACTTGCCGATTCAATGAATCAATCGCTTGGTCAGTTGGTTTCGGATAAAGTTCTCCATTTGTTTTTTGTATTAATTGATGGGTCACAAGATTGCCCCCCCAATCAAAATTACCTCCATCATAGTCGAATTGTTTGACGGCTTGCCAACCGAAGAAATATAAATTATCCCATGCTGATTCAAGCCGACCAGCATAAGTGCCAACACCATCAAAAAAATCAATCGAAGGTTTAATCCAAGAACCTTCGGTGAGGCTCGACCGGTATCGGTACCGAGTGACACGTTGGGCACCTTGTTCGCTATAAGTCAAATACCAATATTGACCATGCTTAATCAGCGTTGGACATTCCATGTTATAAGTACCGCTGTCGTTTCTGAAAAACACTGAATCGTACGTCCATGATACCAAATTGCTCGATTTATATAGTTTGATGACTCCGCTCCCAGCATCGCGGGCTGTTATTAACATCCAGTACAGACCTTCCGACTCCATGAATAAAACATATGGGTCGCGAAAATCGTTATGACCGCCATAGAAACCATCGGCTGGAATTTTTGTCCAATTTATCTTGTCGGTGCTAGTAGCATGCTGAATTTTTTCAAAGTAATCAAGATTGCCAGTGCCGTTATAACCAGTATAAAAAGCGTGATATAAGCCTTGAGAATCTTTAACAACTGATCCGGTTCCAAGTGCCAAATCTGGGCTGGCAGGATCTTTTTCATAAGGAATGACGACACCAACATCTTCGAATGTCACCAAATCTGATGTCGTTAAAAGCGACCATGGATGGAAACCGACGGCGCTACGATTGTGCTCTTCAAGCAGATAGTAAACATTTATCGATTCACCATCGAAAAATGGCATTGGATCGCCAATAAATCCATCTTGGCTTTTTGGAAAAAGCGAGATTTCGTTTCCCGACAGTGTCCCTTTTACTGGTAATCCATCGCTATCAAGCGATGAAATACCTGATGATAAGCCACAACTAGATATGAACAATATTGTCATTATTGGCACGATTTTTTTCATCATTTACCTCCGGATTATTTATATCAAGCGAAGCAAATTTGTGCGACATAATCAATAATTGGTCTCCAATGAAACACAAGCGATAACTATCACAGTTTAGATAAGCAAGAGTAGTAATTGTTTCTCTGCCATCCTCGATGAATAACTCAAATGAGCTCGTATCGATGATTAAGCGTAGTTCAACATCGTTGGAATACCGATAGAGGCTTTTTCTAGCTTCAAGCGGATAATCGACGACGTTAGAAGCATCAACTATAACAAAACCATCATGCGTTGAAATTGAAATATAATCTGATGGATTGTCGATATTTTCGAAACGCCATTCCCAAAAGGCGCGCTGGTCCATTTTTACAAACCAAATGCCAGTCTTTGGAACAATCGCATTGTTTAATGGCGCCAATTCATTTTTAATGTACTTATCGATAGAGGCGATGGGACGCTGATATATTAATCCATTTTTAATCGAAAGCACGCGTGGCAATATTAGCGAACCAGACCATCCATGTTGCTCGATATCAGTAAAATTAGGTTTGTCCCACATATTCATCCAAGCGGTCATAATAATGTCCTGATTCGGTGCTTGTGTTAATTGTGGCGCATAAAAAGCGTGGCCACGATCTATTTCTTGAATGGCGTCAATCTGATATTTTCGGTTAGCTAAATCAAATGTTCCAATAAATGCCAAACTAGAGTTAATATTTTGAAATTTGCCTTGATCCGACTTTAATTTTGTTGACGATACGATTAGAACATCGTGATTACTAATTCTTGCTAAATCGGGACACTCCGCCATGACGCCAAAGTAGCGGTTTGGGCCGATCGTAAAATGGTAATCAAACTTAACCAAATCTTGAGAACGATATACGAGGATTTGCCCAACTCCATTTGATGATGATCCGACGAGAAGATAAAAGTGTCCATCGATGTATAATGGCTTTGGGTCGCGAAATTCGCTGATTGAAGCGGTCGTTGGCAAATCTAATTCTGTAAGAATCGGCACATCTTTCTTTATAAATTTCAAACCATCTATGCTCGTGGCAATATTTTGGCGTTGCCTTATTTCGCCATTTTCATAATGCATGGTATAAGTTAAGTAGAGTCTTTTCGGATCATGTGGATCGACAATCGCACCGCCAGAAAAACATCCGTGCTCCTCTTTCATGTCGGGAGCAAGGGCAACAGGTAAATGTTTGAAAGTTATTAAGTCATATGAAGATGCGTGACCCCAATGCATTGGCCCCCATCTAGAATCGTAGGGATGAAATTGATAGAAGACATGAAATGCCCCTTGATAATAAACAAAGCCATTAGGATCATTCATCCACCCAATCGGCGGAGTCAAATGAAATTTTGGTCGATATTTGGGCACCGTTTGATGACGTTTGGCCTCGATGTAAGCATCAGCAAATAAAGTTGTGTATTTCAAGTTCGTTCCTCACGCAATGCGGTATATCGTCAGATTGAATAGCATGATGGTCGTGGGAGCGGTGTTATTTGGATATCCACCAAATTGCCAAAGCAATTCGATTTCATAATCGGAGTAAAGCATTTCATCAATTTCAAAACTGATGGTTGCGGCCGTAGTTGTCACGGTAATACCCTGATTGACAAATGGATTCCATTGTCCAATTTCGTTAACAATGAACAAACCTTCTGTTTGCATTGATGCGACGATATCGAATTCGACTCGATAGCGAGCCATCGCTTCAAGCGTATTTGGACGAATGACAACTTTGTTGTGCCAATCGGTTGTGCCGAATGCCTCGATATGATAATGCAGCATGTCGTTTTCAAGGTAACCGTAACCACGACCGTCGGATTCAGAAAAGGTTTGCCAAACCGAGTTATCATAGTCAATGATAAACGAATCGCTACTTCCAGTTATTTCGGTATTGCCACCGATGCTGACGAATGAGAAGTCATCGATTGTAATCGTGTTTGACGAAGCGCTACCGCGACCTAACGCGATTTTTAAGTATAATCCAGTAATATTCATTGATGCTGTAAATCGGTATGAATATTCTTCACTACCAATCCAAGTTCCGTCATTGAATCCAGCACGAATTTGCCAATCCATGGCGCTGTTTTCAAAGCAGACCTCAAAAAATTGTGATTGTAATGTCGTAACCAAGAACCGCAACTCATAGTCATTTCCCAAGACCAGATTAATAGGCGATGGCCGGAAAAGATTAATATTCCAGGGATTGTTTTCAAGTGCATAATTTGAGATGGTAAATGATAACTTACCATCAGCATTGTCTAGTAAAGCCGTTGCCCCGGCACCGACGTTATAGTTCCAAGGATCGGTTGATAACGAAAAATCATCAACAATCAATTCAGTGTCAACCTCGACTTCGCGTCTTTGATTAATTGTGATTTCGTCAAAATACAAAATCGAATCGGCAACACCCAATTCGTCGCCAAGCAAAATCGATACTTCTCCATCAATAAGTGTTGATGGGGCAGTAAAAGTAAAAAGCAAATCGGTAGTACTTAGGTCAATTGACAAAACATCTGACGAAGTTAATAAAGATGAATCAAGCGGATCAATTATGTGAACGACTAACGAAGACGCATATGATGCTTTGACTGTTAAAACTATTTCATATTCGGTGGCTTCAACAAATGTAATGTTGTCTTTATGGAGGACAACACTGTTGTTAAATAGGCCAGGGTTGTCTATTTGAATCGCTAACCTACCATGCGATAGAGCGCTCGTGGCGATGGCAGTATCTTGTGTCACTAGTTCCCAACCATGCATGTCTAGCACGGCATCAGACGAAAAATCGAATTGCTGGTATATGGTTTCGGTAGGGATTGGCGCACTAACGATTAGAGTTGAATAAACTTCAGTTTTTAATGATCCACTATCGGTAACGGTATATGTTAAATAGTATTCACCCTGCATTTCCGGGTATAGCAAGCCTTCATTGTTTACAAGAGTTGGTGTAGACGTGATGACAATCGAACTTGTCAAAATACCATCTTCCGGATCGGAGGCAATCACGCCTGAGAGCGCATTATATGTTTCCCCAAGCGTGACTGTCGCTTCGTCAGGCACGCCAGTGATTGATGGCGCTTGATTCGGAGCCTGCGAAGAAGACGCTGATGATCCGCAACTTGAAAGAAGAGATATTGCTAATGTTGCCAATAGCAATAGCGTTTTATTCCTAATGTTCATGCCTTATTAAATTGACTTCCGTTTCCGATGAAACACGATAAAGCTAGCTGTTCCTAAGCCAAATGTTAACAGTGAAACCCAGGCAATCGTCAAATCAAACTTTTCTGGATTATATGGCGATACCGGCGCCAAAGTAACATCAGGCAACTCACCATTATTGGCATTGTACATCGCAACCATCATCAACCATTTGGCTTCGACAGTGACGGCAGCGGCAACTTTTTCTCCCGATCCTTGTCCATAAATATAATCGTAATCTTGGATTGAAACCAAACCAAGATTTTCGATATCAAGCAACTTATCGTAATAAGTTGTTTTTAGGGTAGGCACATCCATATAACCATACCCGGATTCCGGATCGGCGACGCAAGTTTCGGCCAATTCCAATTGGGCTCCAAACTCAGACACGTAGTAGCCCGGCCTTGTTTCATATGATGCTTCTGTGTATGAAGAAAGCACCATATTATCAAATGTAATACTGTTTGGAGTGGTTCCGCTCGATTGACCAAGCGCAAAACTCACATATACATCAGTGAGACTGGTTGAAGCATCGAAAATATGCACATAGGTATGTGAACCAGCGGTCCAACTACCACTGCTAAAACCCGCGCGATACTCATGACTCAAACGGTAATCCTCAAACGTTACTTCATAGTTTTGAGCGTATGTCACGGAAACATTAAATCTAAAGATGTATTTTTCGCCTTGCGTGATATCAACATCGGTATTGACATACGGGCCGATAATCCAAACATGACCAGCACCATAACTCGTGATTTCTTGTACCAACGCACCATCAATTACTGAAAGATTTCCAGTTGCGTTGTCCGAATATCTTGTATACCAATTGCTCCCTAAACCTGATGAGAAGTCATCGGAAAACATCGCAGATGGTTCTTGTACATCGAGGGTGATTTTCTCAATCGTTAAGACATAACTTCCGGTATTGGTACCCCAAGATGAATTATTACCAAATTCGAATAAATATTCGACATCGGTTTCATTGGCATAGGCCGTGAAGTTCGCAGTTATGTTTTGAAACGAAGTGCCGATTGAGACACTGCGATTCTCAGCCATAGTATTCCATCCCGGCGCATTATTTACAATAAAATCCGCGGTAATCGTTTTACTAGCTTTTGCTCGAATAGTGAGTGAGTAACTTTCTCCCTCATTTAACGTTTCTCCGTAATTAGCTAGTTTTACATGCAAACCAGCGGTACCGGGATTGGTAATATCAGCAACAATAAAGCCGGTACTTGTGCTGAGACTTCCGGTAGCGCCTTCGGCTAGATTGAGTTCCCAGCCTTCTAAACCGGTGCCTCCCGCAGCGGCAGTTTCTACTGCTCTCGTCGAGCTTAGACCAACACTAAGGGACATTGCCAACAAGGTGGTTAAGCCAAACAACATTTTAGATACTCTCTTCATAGTGATTTTCTCCTTTACGTTTCAATTGATCAATTGTCCTATTGCAAACGCTTGTGTTTACCAAACACAAAAAATATATTAATATCCCCAAAGCGTAGGGGAATATTAAACCAACATAAACGCATAAACCAGCAAAAATGACAATTAGCATGGATTTAAATCCCGATGCTGCAAAAACAGTCGCTGCATTGAACAGGAGATGTTTTGTTGTGGCATTCATTCTTACTATAATCGGCGATACAAACAAAAGCGTCCAGATAGATAATGACAAAACCACCCAACTCGACGCCAATATCATATTTGAAATAGTTCCATTGGCAAATTCGAAATAAGAAATATTTAAAACAGCAATCGTCAAAGCGATTGTTTCAATTATCGAAAAAACCAGCAGCGTTTTTCCACCTGATACTATCGTTTTAAAAATCATCTTAATACTTCGCTCCTCTTTAGGGGAGGCAAAGTATCCGCACAGGCCAACAAACACCGGAACAAAAGCAACAATCGATACGAAAGATAAACTCAAAATACCGATGATGACGATGGCATCAATTATTTCCTGGGCAATTCTGTGGACTGTTTTTATCATCATTAATTCCTATTCGAACTCAGCAATATATCGATTATAAGCCGCTTGGTATATTGCCAAAGCTTCCTGAAGTCCGATGTTGTTTAGCGTGTTCTTAAAGGTGTTGAATTGGGATTCACTTGGACCGCCATTTAATAACCATTGTGTTTGTTGCTCATAAACGTATGAGTTGAGATTCAACTCAATCGTTGATAAAGCGTTAATCTCTGTCATCGTATATGTGATATTAGGGATAGGCGAAGCTCCGGGATAGACAAAAGGAATCGCATGATCGTCCAATCTTTCAAGCCGTAGGCGCGCGCGCGGTTCCATGTTAATGACGTTTTCCCACTCTTCATAACTAAGATAGAAACAACCTAATGGTGCATTTTTAAGGCGCAACTCATCGGCCGTCATCCCTTGTGGCAAGGGTTTTTGGACTAATTTACCATGTTCGTCCAGTTCTTCCTCAAACACGATGCCAATCGGTCCATAGTTTATTTGAGCAGAAATAATCGGATCATAATAGCGGTCCATGTAAGTCAGCAATATCTCGGGATGAGCCGCTTTACTAAACACGACAAATTCTCCCCGGGTCATTTCTTGATTATTGGACACACCGATGTATTGTTGTCCTTGAAGACCAATTAAAGGATTCAATACAATATAATCTTCTGGGTTTTTAACGACAGTTTCGCTTTCCCACCAATAGAATGCCCCCAATCTTTGATCAGTTGCTTTCCCTTTTGCTAGGAAAAAATCTTGTGTTTGAGAAAAAATTTCACGATCAATTAAACCATCGCGTACCCACTCATAAAAATAATTGGTGGCTTCGCGCCATTTAGAATCGGTGGCTGTAAATGTAATATTGCCATCTAGAACCGTCAAATGATTGATATTTTCAGGGATGCCGAAAGTTGCATATAAGTCGCTGTAATTACCTTGCCAATTTTGGTAAACGAACGATAATGGGATTTCGTCATTTTTACCATTTTTGTTCATGTCTTCAGTCTTAAAGAGACTTAAAATAGTGCGAAATTGTTCCAAAGTTAAATTCAATCCATCATTCAAGTCATTGATAGTGAGAAACGAAATTAGATTGGCGGTGATTAAATCCGCAATCCATGATTTGTTAACGAATAAAAGATTGGGGTAGGGCATTAAACCCATCTCTTCGACTTTAGGGAGTGTATAAATGTGACCGTCGGGTGCCGTCAGCATTCTTCTGACATCGGGGCGTTTTTCGAGTATAGCGGAAAGATTTGGCATTTTGTCGAAATATTCATCTAGTGGAATAATGACTTTGCGGCTTGAATATTGGATTATTTCTTTGTCGCTGAATCCCGCATGATAAATGGCGTCTGGATAGTTGTTACGGTCAGACATTATCAAAGTCTTTTGGGCGGCATATGCAGATTCCGATAGATTACGCCAAGAAATTTTAACATTCGTGCTGTCGTTTAAGTCGTTAAAAACTTTCATATCATCATAATTATCAGCCAAGGCATTCTTGGGAGATAAAACGTCAAAACTAATCGCATCTTTGGTTGCTATGATCGGGGCTGAAGTATCAGTCCATTGATAACCGAGACTATCAATATCAATTTCGGATGTTGAGTTGGAACCTTGGCACGACGATAAGATGATAGCCGATAAAGTTAATGCGATAATAATATTGTTTTTGTGCATATGAACCTCTTTATTTGAAACTCCCGATGAGGAAGCCTTTGTTGAAAAATTTTTGTACGAGCGGATAGAGGATAATAATAGGAATACTACTTACAATAATCGAGGAGTATTTGATTTGATTGGCTATTTTCGCCTGTTCGATAATTGTTTCCGCTGACCCTCCGGTGTTGCTAATAACCTCGGCCGTAATCAAGATGTCTTTCAATACCAATTGCAGCGGATAATATTCCTCAGTCGACAAAAAGACCAACGCATCAAAATAACTATTCCAATGTCCGACCGCATAAAAAAGAACCATGACTGCGATAATTGGTTTCGATAGAGGTATGACAACGTGCCAAAAAGATCTGAACTCACCACAACCATCCATGTGTGATGCTTCTAACAATTCCTCTGGAATGTTGGCCTGAAAGTAGCTCTTGCACACAAAAACATTCCATACCGATACTCCGCCAAGCACAATCATCGATAAGGGATTATCAACCAAACCTAATTTTGCAACCAATAAATAGTAAGGTATTAGACCTCCTCCAAAAAACATCGTAATCACAAAGAACCAAGTAATAAGTTTCCTAAATGGCAAATTTTTCCTTGATAGCGCCCATCCGGCCGGCAACGTTAACAATAAATTGAAGGCCGTTCCAAATACCGTATAAATAATTGTATTGCGATAACCAGTCCATATGAGCGGCTCGTTGAATAGACGGGCATAACCTTCGAAGGTAATCTTAATAGGAAAAAAATACACATCGCCATTAAAAATCGCATCCGGATCACTAATTGAGGCAATAATGATGAAGTAGAGCGGATAAACAACTATCAGCGTAAGTAGAAACAACACGAAACCGTTGACAAAGTAAAATATCTTGTCGCCAGTTGAATCTTTGTAGGGGCGAAGCTTCCTTCTTTTATTAAGGGATAAATGCATGCGAGTTTCTTTTACCATATGCTATTACCCGAAAATTTTCTGGCTGAGACATTAGCGATCACAAGCAAAATCACATTAATAATTGAATTGAACAAACCGATTGCAGTTGCATAACCGTATTCCCCAGTACCAAGGAATCCAATTTTATAAACATAAGTAGCGATTATTTCCGATGTTACGATATTCGCTCCAGTTTGCATCAAAAAAGCTTTTTCGTAACCTACTGACATCAAGTTACCAATTGATAATATCAATATAATCGAAATGGTTGGTATGATTGCGGGGATATCGATCGCGAAGATGCGTCTAACTCTCGAAGCTCCTTCAACAATGGCGGCTTCATGTAAATGAGGGTCTACGCCCGAAAGAGCCGCCAAATAAATAATGGCACTCCAACCAAAATCTTGCCAATTGCCCGAAAAAATAAACAAAGGACGAAATGCTTCTGCCTGTAAGAAATACGAATAAGCTTCCAGGTTTATTGAACGAGCAATATTGTTTATAAGACCGTATTCACCAAAAAATAGATATAACATGCCAACGAGAACGACTACGGAGATAAAATGCGGCGCATAAAAAATCGTTTGCAGTTTTTTGGCAATCTTCTGATTTTTCAATGAGTTAAGCATCAGTGCGACGATAATTGGAATTGGAAAGCCGACCAGAAAACCAAACAAACTTAACAGGAATGTATTAGTTAATAATCTCCAAAACCGAAATTCATTAAAAAAGCGTAGGAAATTTCCAAAACCTATCCAATTGGCATTGGGTCCTAATATGTCATCAACGGGGGTGAAATCTTGGAAAGCAATCACGATTCCATACATTGGTAAATAAGCAAAAATCAACACATAAATGAGGGCTGGCAGAACAAATAAAAGTAATCTCCAATTTTTTCTGAAGTTCTTTTTGAACGAAATTTTGACAAACTTCGTTTCTGGGGCCGGTTTTATCGCATGTGTTAAGGGCATACTTTTCTTATTTAATTGTAATTAAATAGACCTTAATCTCAAACAACACCTAGTTAAACAGGTAAAATATGTGCAAAAGCAACACTGAAATCGCTTACTATGAGCAAATGCACAAAGAGTGTATTATAAGAACGGTGATGAAAATGAAAAAAGCAATCAGAATAATCGATATAGCCAATGAACTAGGAATGTCTAGAAATACGGTCGCCAAAGCACTCAATGGAAATCGCGTGCCCGATCAAACGCGCCAGTCGGTTTTTGAAAAGGCAGCAGAACTTGGATATAAAGGATTGGGTTCATCACAACTGGAAACAACATATTTACGTAATCAAAAAATACTTATATTAACTTCGCACCCATTATCAAATCTAAGTTTTTTTATGGCACTTATACGAGGTATAGAATCAACGGTCAGAACATACAATTTTGAGTTATTGCAATACACGTTTAACGAAAATACAACTTATCGCGAGCTCAACGCTTACATTAAGGGGCTCAATCTAGATGGTATCATTTGTATCGAGTCTTTTTCCGAACGATTCATCAAACAAATATTGTCACTGGAAATACCCATAGTATTTATCGACTTCATGTACCAAGAGAAAACGATGCCCGGCTATTATGATATCGTCACCATGAGTGGGTTTCGTCAAGTCAAAGAAATCTGCGATTATCTAATTAACAAATATAATTTTACTACCTTCGGATTTGTTGGAGACTATCGGCATTGTCTTGGCTTTTATGAACGATTTGCGGCTATGCGTGAAGCCCTATTCAATGCGAAGATAGATTACGAACCGCGATATAGTTTATTAATGCAAGACACATTCGAATATGGCGAGGCTATTAAACTTAAAGAAAAAATCTTAGATATGAATCAATTACCCCAAGCATTTATATGCGCCAATGATTTTATCGCTTCATCAATGATTAAAGCGTTGACGATGGTGGGAAAATTGATACCGCGGCATATTTCGGTCATTGGATTTGATAATAGCGTTGAAAGTCGAGTCGTCTCACCAAAAATTACGACTGTTCATGTCGATAAAGAATTTCTTGGTAAACAAGCTTTGCTCGTTCTACTTAATCGTATCAAACACCCTAAAGAAAAAAACCGAATCGTCTATATTGATACGGAAATAATAATTAGAGAAAGTACGCCCAGTTAATTACTTAAGTGGACTGACCATATCTTTATCATCAATAAACGGATTGTTGATTATTTTTGACACTTGATAACGTTCCATCTTTTCGCTTGGATATGGAACAAGGATTGATGTTAAGGATTTTAAATCCGAATGTTCGTTTTTAAGCCACATTTGCTGCTCTTTTTCATCCAGTATCACCGGCATCCGATCGTGAATAGGAGCCATAACGTTATTGGCTTTCGTCGTGATGATGGCGCATGTGTATAGTTTTTTGCCATCTTTTTGTGTGAACGACGACCACAATCCGGCAAAGGCGATCAATGGCTGATCACTGACGATAAACCGATGTGGAAGCTTACCGCTATCGGTCTTTTGCCATTCATAAAAACCATCGGCGAGTATAATGCAACGACGCTTCTCAAGCGATGGTTTAAACGATGGTTTGTACATCAGCGTTTCCGCCTTGGCGTTAATCAGCGAGTAACCGATTTTGACATCTTCGGCATAAGGAGGCACGAGACCCCATTTAAGTTTTCCGAGTCGATATTTGGTTCCATCGTGGATGATAGCCCAAACCTCTTGCGAGGGCGCGATATTGTAGCGAGGGCGATATCCCGACATGTCCAAATCGAAAATGTCATACCGCGTCTTGACGATGCGAAGCAACTCTTCAAGCGATACCGTCAACGTGAATCTTCCGCACATAATGTTATTTTACCATCCATTAGTCAATCAGTTACTGCCTTTGGCGTAACTTTGGTTTAATATATTACATAGAGCCGTCAACATAATCATCGTGAGGTATGCAAATTGATAACGTATCTTAACCTGTCGCATTGGATTGACAACATGAAAGAACTATGTCAACCCGATGACGTTTTTTGGTGTTCGGGCACCGAAGAAGAATATCAGTCGTTTTTAAACCGCTTGGTCGAGGAAGGAAAAGGCGTAAAACTTAATCAAGCGACGCGTCCTGATTCATATGCGTTCTTTTCCGATCCGAGCGATGTCGCGCGAACTGAAAATCGCACCTTCATCGCTTCGCAAAAGTTTGTCGATGCCGGGCCGACCAATAACTGGATTAATCCCACTGAACTGAAGGCAAAACTTGAACAGAAATTTGCCGGCTCCATGAAAGGGCGCACGATGTATGTGATGCCGTTCATGATGGGGCCAATCGGTTCGCCGATGTCAAAAATAGGCATCCAGTTGACCGATAGTCTTTATGTGGTTGTCCACATGCATTTGATGACTCGCATGGGAAGCCACATTCTTGAAGAACTAAAAAAGTTAGGTTATTTCATCCCTTGTTTGCATTCGGTTGGTTACCCATTGGTTGACGGGAAAAAAGACGTAGCGTGGCCATGCGCTCCCATCGAAGAGAAATATATCGCTCACTTCCCGGAAGAACGCATGATTTGGTCATATGGTTCCGGCTATGGCGGCAACGCCCTATTAGGAAAAAAATGTCTCGCCCTTCGCATCGCTAGCGCCATCGCTCGCGATGAAGGTTGGTTGGCTGAACATATGCTCATTTTGAAAATCACGAACCCCGAGGGAAAACATAAATTCGTGTTGGGCGCCTTCCCTAGTTCGTGCGGCAAAACCAATTTAGCGATGATGGTGCCAACACTTCCGGGTTGGAAGGTGGAAACCGTCGGTGACGATATCGCTTGGATTTGGATGAAGGAAGATGGCCGTCTTTACGCGATCAATCCCGAATATGGATTTTTCGGTGTTTTGAAAAACACCTCATATACTTCCAATCTCAACGCGATGATGACGATTAGGAAAAACGCACTTTTTACCAATGTTGCCCTTACTGACGATAATGACGTGTATTGGGAAGGCATCGATGGTCCGATTCCCTCACATCTACTTGATTGGCGCTTAAAAAATTGGTCCCCCGAAAACAGCAATCCCCCATCCCACCCCAATGCTCGTTTCACCGTTAGAACTAGTCAATCACCAGTGTTGGCTCCCGAGTGGAACGATCCCGAAGGCGTACCGATTTCGGCGATTTTACTTGGCGGTCGCCGCGCGTCGACGATTCCTCTTGTTCATGAAAGTTTAGGATGGCGCCATGGCATCTTCATGGGTTCGATTATGGGTTCGGAAATAACTTCCGCGGCCATTAGCGACAAGATTGGGCAAGTTCGTCGCGATCCATTCGCGATGTTGCCCTTCATTGGTTATCACATTGGTGATTATTTGAAACATTGGATTGACATCGGACGGGAATCAAATTATCCATTTTTACCAAACATTTATTACGTCAACTGGTTCTTAAAAGACGATCAGGGCGATTTCATATGGCCGGGATTCGGTCATAATTCACGTGTCTTGAAATGGATATTTGAGCGTTGCGATCATTCAGTGGGGGCTAATTTAACGCCCATCGGATATGTTCCTCGACCAGAAGACATCGATGTCGAAGGCGTTCCGATAAAACCAGGAGCGTTAGAAAAATTAACCGAAGTCAATCTCGATTTATGGCTTCAAGAAGTTGATTCAATCCGCGGTTTTTACGATAGCATCGGCGAAAAATTGCCACAACAACTTGTCCTCGAACTAAAAAAACTCGAACGACGACTCAATTATCACCGGCAAAATCTCGAATTCAGCGAATTTTAAAAACCAAGAAGCGATTCCGTGTTAACATAGACACATAATCTTAAAAAAGTCTCATGTTAACTAACCACCCAACGACAACTGCCGCTTTGTCTTTGAGTTTACTCTCACTATTTTTTGGACTTGCATTCACGAATACTAGCAGATTAGTTTCCGTTAACGCCGATTCGATTTCTTATACGACGGATCTAGCCAACGGAATTTGGACTGACGCTGATGGTAATCTCGGGAATTCCGGAAGTTATAGCAAAGCCCCATTTGTGATTGACGAAGGCGAACATCGCTTCCTTTTTTCAGCCGGATTCATGTATAACGGCACCACGCCTCGGATTGGATCACACAATGCCGATGCCACGCAATACCACGATTTTGATCATCCGACGCTTGCGCCATTTCGCAATCTAATGAGTGGCCGTAATGCTGTCTTAGTATTAAATGATTCAATAACAAATGCTAAAATCACGAGCATGGTATTTTCAACCACCTATGTCGCTAACGCCCATCAATACATCGATATGATTTATTCCCTTAACGATGGCTTATCATGGCATCTAGCAGCCACTCCCAGCGGATACACCCGTGATGGTTTGACGATTAATTTTAATCATTCAATCGCCGGCAATCGCTTGCGGGTAGGCATCATGACCCGGTATGATTACGCAACTTATCCCTATCGATATTTGGTTAATCCAACTTTGTCTTTCACATATCTTGGATTAAGTCCCGATGAAGAGGCTGCGGCTTTAGCATCGTTAGTGGAAGCCTATACACCATGCGATAGTGATATCGACGGATTGACGTTGATCACACAAGATGTCGCTAACAACCTAAAAGATCAATATCAAAGCCTTAGTGCCGCGGCGAAAACTATTTTCGACAACAGCGAAATCTCTTTGGGAAACCGACATCTTGACCGATTGAATTTTTTGCTCCACAAACATTCAATCACCTTAAATTATGATGTTTCATCAATTCACGAAACTGAGAAAGATCATAATTGTCAGTATGCCATCTTCCCAGTTGTAATTTTAGGAATCATGGGCTATGTCATCACCAAAAGAAAACCACAATAAAAGGAAAGACCGTCGATTTGCAGTCTTTTTTGGCTGTTTATTAATAGTTTTTATAGCCGTATTAACGATGGCGATGGGATCTTTAGTGGCCCCAACGCGGACAAGAGGAACGTATTTATTAGCCAGCTATGATTTTAGAAGCGAAACGCTTCCGTCTGGTGTCATCACCGATGCGTTGCAATACGAAGAGGATGGGCATCACCGCCTGCTGCTTAATCGCATTGGCGCGCAAGTCGACTTAACGGGCTTCCAATCTTATCACCAGTTAATCGTGGAAACATCATTAAGCGGGCTAACTATCGAAGCTGGCGAAACACTTTTGGAAGATGTGCCGGTATTCACATTACAAAGTCATTATGATCAAGCTTTACGCAATTCTATATTCGTTTATCATGTAACGTTTAATGAAACCATGACCAGTATGTTCCCGATTGCCCGAACAAACAGAGTCGTCCTAACCATGAGTAATTTTGCATCGATGAATGATGCGCCAGGATTTGCTTATTCGCTACTTCTGTCGCACATACGCATTTACGAATTCGTGGCATAAAAAAAGCGGACCATGGAAATTCGGTCCGCTTAATCTAGTTAGGCTTGTAGGCGTCCGAGCGAAAGCGCCTCTTCGTTTATTTTCAACAAGTGTTCTTTTTTGGCCCCAAAGAATTGCGCGAGCGTTTTCATGACTTCGCTATTTGTGAATAGTTTGGTCGCCTCTAGATACGCTCCCAAAATGACCATGTTCATGACTTTGGGTTCGTGAAGCGTGGCTGCTAAATCATTAGCCGCTACGTCGACGCGACGAATTGAGCTTGGCACCTGAGGGGCTTTCATCAACGATGAGTTAAGAATCATTAAGCCATTATCTTTAACGAGCGGACCATACTTAACTAGTGAAGGTTCATTTAATGCTATGAAATGATCGGCCTTAGTAAAAATGGGAGAATAAATCGGTTGGTCGGATATCGTCACGAGGCAATTAGCGGTACCGCCTCTAGTTTCGGGACCATAAGTTGGAACCCAGACGCTATTGAGGTTTTCATTGCTGGCGGTAGCCGCGAGCAACTGGCCCATCAACATGACGCCTTGTCCGCCGAATCCGGCGATTCTAATCGTGATTGTCATTTTGCCACATCCTTATAAACCCCGAGCGGGAAATATTTGACCATGTCGGATTCAACCCATTTCATGGCATCGATCGGTTCCATGCCCCAGTTGACTGGGCAGGTCGATAAAATTTCCACGATTGTGAATCCACGCTTCTCCATTTGGTAGGTAAACGCCTTTTTGACAGCGGCTTTAACTTTGCGGTAATTTTGCGGGCTCGTCATCATCACGCGTTCGACATAAGCGGCCCCTTTGATTTGTGAAAATATTTCCGAAATCAAAATCGGGTTGCCTTGAAGCGCTGGATTGCGACCAGATTGGCTCGTCGTTGTTTTTTGGCCAGGCAATGTCGTGGGTGCCATTTGACCACCCGTCATACCATAGATGGCGTTATTAACGAAAATGACGGTGATGTTTTCACCCCGGTTAGCAGCATGAATCGTTTCGGCGATGCCAATCGAAGCCAAATCGCCGTCGCCTTGATAGGTGAAGACGGGATTGTCGGGCATCACGCGTTTGATACCGGTGGCCGTAGCACAAGCACGGCCGTGCGGGGCTTGTTGCATGTCGCAGTTGAAATATTCATAGCTAAACACCGAACAGCCGACGCTGGCGACGCCGATGGCGGTATCCATTAAATTGAGTTCTTCGAGCACTTCGCCGACGACTTTGTGAATAATGCCGTGGGTGCAACCGGGACAGTAATGCGTCAGTTTGTCGGTCAAACCTTTGGTTTTCTCGTATTTGATCATTTGACGGTCCACCTTTCATAGTTGATCACGGCGTTATGGATTTCCTCGGGATCGGGGACCATGCCGCCCGTGCGGCCGTAAAAAGCGATCGGCCAACGACCCTTGACGCCGATTTTGACGTCATCGAGCATTTGGCCCAAGCTCATTTCGCTGACCAAAATTCGTTTCACCGATGGTTTCAGTTCGTCGAATGCCTTATAAGGGAATGGCCAGAGCGAAATCGGACGAATCATACCGATTTTAATCCCGAGTTTTCGCAGCGATTCAATGGCGCTACGGGCAATGCGAGCGACCGAGCCATAAGCAACGATGACAATCTCCGCATCGTCTGTTTGGATCATCTCGTATTTGGTTTCATTGTCTTTAACGCGTTGATACTTGGCTTCGAGGTCGCGGTTATGTACTTCGAGGCTCGCGGCGTCTAGATATAAACTATTGATGTTGTTGCGGCGTCCAACGTGGTTTTTTAAACCAGTTGTTCCAAAATCTTTGGGTGGTACGTCGCGTTTGTTATATGGGGCGTCGATATCAACGGCTTCCATCATTTGGCCAATCAGGCCATCGGCGAGAATCATGACTGGATTCCGGTAGATATCGGCGATGTCAAATCCTTCTTTGACCAGATTAATCATTTCTTGAATCGATTCGGGGGCGAATACGATTACGTGATAATCGCCATTGCCGCCACCGCGCGTCGCTTGGTAGTAGTCGGCTTGTGATGGTTGGATGCCACCCAGACCAGGTCCGGCGCGCATGACTGAAACGATCAAACATGGAAGTTCGGAACCGCACAAATAACTGATGCCTTCTTGTTTCAAAGCAATGCCGACCGATGAGGATGAAGTCATTGCTCGTTTGCCGCATCCGGCAGCGCCATAGACCATGTTAATCGCGGCAATCTCTGATTCGGCTTGCACAAAGGCTTTACCATGCTCTGGTAATAATTTGCTTAAATATTCCGGAACTTCGTTTTGTGGCGTAATTGGATAGCCAAAATAGGCGTCAACGCCAGCTTTAATCGCGGCTAGGGCAATCGCGTGATTGCCTTTCAATAATTGCTTACTCATCGACTTGTTCCACCTTAATGACGGAATCGGGGCAAATCATGGCACAGAAGGAACAACCGATGCATTTGCTGATGTCAGTAACCGACACGAGCCGATAGCCCGATTGGTTCATTCTGGTCGGGTCCATCACCAAGATGTGGACCGGGCACACGTGATTGCATAACTCGCAGCCTTTGCAGGCGACGTTGTTGAATGTGAGACGGTGTTGTTTCAATTTATCCTCTCCTTGCTATCGCTTTATGTAATTTGAGTGTAATTCTTGAATCGTAGCGATGCGTTTTTTAGCGAACAATTTGGCGGCAAGTTGCGTATGGACTTTTTGCTCTTCGGCAATGGCGAAGATTTGTAATAGACGATTATAAATAAGCTTTACGTCAGCGATGACATTGTCGCGCTTATATCCGGTAAGTTCATGATACACGTTGATGAGGCCGCCGGCATTAATAACAAAATCGGGTGCATATAAAATTCCCCGATCGCATAACATTGGACCATGGATATCTTCCTCAAGCAAGACATTGTTTGCGGTTCCAGCGACGACTTTGGCTTTAATTTGGGGAATCGTCTTGTCATCGAGAATGCCACCTAAGGCGCAGGGGCTAAATACATCGACATCGAGACCATATATTTCTTCTGGTTTGACATTGATGACTTCAGGATGTTCTCTGGCCATGCGCTCGATATGTTTGGGATTGATTTCTGCGAAATAGATTTTCTTCGCGCCAGCTTCGATTAAGTAATTAATCAAATAGTAGCCAGTTTGACCCGCGCCTTGGACGGCGTAGGAATATTTGGCGATGTCTTCATCACCAAATTTATGTTTCAATGCGGCTTTAATGCCATAGAAAGCACCAAGCGCGGTCATTGGTGAGGGATTGCCTGATTTTCCTTCAAGTCCGACGACGTAATCGGTTTCCATGTGGACATAACTCATGTCTTGTGTTGAGGTATTGACGTCCTCAGCGGTGATGTAGCGACCATTGAGGCTTTGCACATATCGTCCCAAGGCGCGGAAGTAGGCTTCTGATTTGACTTTCGAGGCGTCACCGATTAAAACGGTTTTGCCTCCGCCCAGATTCAATCCGGCCGCGGCAGCTTTATAAGTCATGCCTCGAGCGAGACGCAGCACGTCCATGACGGCGGCTTCTTCCGACTCGTAGTTCCAAATGCGGGTTCCGCCCAATGCGGGACCTAGCGTCGTGTTGTGAATGGCGGTAATGCCACGAAGACCAGTCGTCTTGTCAAAAAAATAGACGACCTGCTCATAATTGTGTTTGGCCATATACTCAAACACTTTGAAATCGTTCATTTATCTCTCCTTATGTACGAATATCGTATTCATTATACAATAGGAGCTTCGTTTTTTTAAACCAAATTTGGTAGCGGTTTCATTTATGCTCGAATAAGTGCAAATACGCCCCGTAACCTTCTTTTTCCATGTCTTCTTTAGCAATAAAACGTAGTGAAGCGGAGTTGATGCAGTAGCGAAGTCCGCCTAATTTAATCGGACCGTCGTCAAATACATGACCGAGATGGACGTTACTGTCTTTGGTTCTTACTTCGGTGCGCACCATGCCATGGGAATAATCGTTTTTCTCGATTACTTGCGTTTCATCAAGCGGTTTGGCAAAACTTGGCCACCCACAGCCCGAATCGAATTTATCAAGCGAACTGAATAAGGGGTCGCCGGTAATTGGATCGACGTAAATCCCTTGTCGATGATTGTTCCAGTATTCGTTTTGAAACGGTGGTTCGGTCCCGTTTTGGAACATGACGTATTTTTGGAAAGGTGTCAGTTGCTTATGATCGTCTTTCTTGTTGTCCATCGCTGTTTTCTCCAAAAATCTTAAGAAAATATTTCATCTAATATGTATTCTTTGCTATCTACTATGTTAGCATTAAATTAATAATCAAATCTCAAGGAGACATTTTATGAAATCATCCGATATTAATCTAAAAGCGATTCCGCAAAAATTTAAAGAACTATTCGCCGACAAAAAACAATTTGTGTTCGAATGCATTCGTCTTGGTATTGTGTTTTTCTTCTTTATTTGGACGTTTGTTCCCTACTTCACTTTGAAGGAAACGGGGTTCGGCGTTATCGCCCATTTTAACATCGGACAACATGCCGGCTTCTTCGCCTTCATCATCATGTTGGCGTGGTGGTTGGCCTTTCTTATCTTCCCGCTGTCGTTATTGACCCCATTCAAAAAATTTAGCAATTTCGTACTACTCGGCATCGCCGGCATCGAATTGTTATATTGGTTTATTACCCTAATCGTCTACTGGGTTAACCTCGCTGATTTAAACGCCTTAAACATCCCGACGATGAGCATGCCACTGAATATCGGTTTTTGGTTCATTCTCATCCACATCGGATTTGTCGTGTTAATCGCGCTATTGCCAAAACCAATTAAAGCGTTGACGGACAAAATCGTCGTTGCCGCCTCATCAAAGAAACCGGCTCCTGCCCAAGAAGCGAAAAAAGAAGAACCGGTCGAGGCTAAAGAAGAACCCGTAGTTGAAGAAAAACCAGCGAAACCAGAAGTAAAAGAAGAGCCACCAGTCGAAGAACCAAAAAAAGAAGCAGTCGAAGAACCGAAACCGGAAGTCGAGAAAAAACCGGAACCGGAACAACCAAAAGAATAACGAACTTATCAATCAAACAAAAAACCACATCGCGCGATGTGGTTTTCTATTTTGTATGCGTAGACATAGGAACGGGACATGCGGTTTTCTTAATGCGATAAATGATCCAAACAAGTCCAAGCACAAGAATGGCCAGCGAGATGAGTTTGTATGGAAAACCTGCAAGAGGCAAAGCAATAACACCGAAGCTTATTCCAATCGCGGCGAAGAAAGAGATGACACATGGTGTGCAGCCATACGTTAAGATACCAAATAACACGCTCACGAACGATAAGTTGCTCGCCTTGCTCTCTTTTCCAACGAAATTGAATTGGGCGCTTGAGAACGTCAACATCAGTGTCGCCAAGACTGCCATCACGACGTTCACGAAAATATTGGCGATAACGAGCCATACCGAGAACTCGGCAGCCATCGTCGCATAACTCATGTTAAATGAATCAATCAATGTGTAGATGCCCATGAAAAAGGCAAAGAAAAGCGTGTTCATCAGGATGAATTTCTTTTCTTTTTGTTTTTGTAAAACAAGCGTTAGCATATTTTCAATATTATATCTTGGAATAACAATCAAAACCATTTCGACGCTTTTTCGGACACTTGAAGAGATTTTTATATAATCTAAACTATGTTTAACATAAAATATAATAGTCTAGCGTCACGGCGCTTGGAGGACGTATATGGATATTTTCAAAAAAGCTTATGACTATGTCGCAGTGGAGCAAATCAAAGAACTCGGCATTTACCCGTATTTTCATGCGTTGGAATCGCGTCAGGATATTCAAGTACAAATGGAAGGCGGTCGCAAGATCATGATCGGGTCGAATAACTATCTCGGTCTAACTAGCGATCCCCGCGTCATGAAGGCCGGCATCGACGCGATTAATGCGTTTGGCTCGGGCGTGTCTGGATCACGGTTTTTAAACGGAACGACGACGCTACATTTAACACTGGAAAAAGAGCTTGCCGAGTTTCTTAACAAAGAAGCGTGCGTAACCTTCTCAACTGGATTTCAAACAAATTTGGGTATCATTTCAGCAATTGCCACTCATGGCGACATAATCTTCGGCGACCGTGAAAACCACGCCTCGATTTATGATGGCGCCAAACTTAGTTATGCGCAATTTGTCCGTTATGACCATAACGACATGGAAGAGCTTGAACTTTTACTATCCAAGGCCGATCCGAAAAAGGGCAAGATTATCATTACCGATGGCGTCTTCTCGATGAGTGGCGACATCGCTAATTTGCCAGAAATCGTTCGTCTGGCCAAAAAATACGATGCCCGAGTCATGGTCGATGATGCTCACGGATTCGGAGTTTTGGGAAAAACCGGACGTGGCACCGCTGAATATTTCGGTCTTGAAGACCAAGTCGACATCATCATGGGCACCTTCTCAAAATCATTGGCAAGTTTAGGCGGTTACATGGTCGGCGATGCCAAAGTCATCGATTACGTACGTCATAAGTCGCGTCCTTTTATCTTTTGCGCAGCGATTGCTCCCGCTAACGCCGCTTCGGCACTTGAAGCATTACGCATTCTAAAACAAGAACCACAACGCCCCAAAGCGCTGCTTGATATCGCCGCCTACACGCGCCGTAAATTAATTGAAAATGGTTTAAAGATTCTTGATCACTCAATCGCACCGATCATCCCGATTTATACCTATTCGCAACTGAGAACGCTTGTGGCGTCAAAAATGTTATTTGACCGTGGCGTCTATGTTAATCCGGTATTGCCACCGGCCGCTCCTGAAGGACAATGTCTAATCAGAACGAGCTACACGGCGACGCACACCAAAGAATTGATGGACGAAGCGGTCGCCATCATAAGTGAAGTATTGCATTCGCTTCCGGAGCAAGACGAAGAGTTATTAGGAATGTTGCATGTCCAAAAATAAACTTGTCATATTGATTACGGGAGCCAGTTCCGGCATCGGACGCGCCAGCGCTGATTTTTTTCACAGCCTGGGGCATCAAGTAATTGGTTTATCAAGATCAAAACCCCAACTTCCCTATAACTTCGCTTTCTACCCCCTCGATGTCAACGATGAAGAGGGCATTAAAACCACGCTAGGAAAGATTCATGATGACTTTGGTCGGATTGATGTGCTTATTAACTGTGCGGGCATCGGAGTGTCGGGACCACTTGAAGAAACGAGCTTAGCCCAAGCGAAAAAGATTATCGATGTCAATGTCTTTGGCGCTTTGGCGATGAGTAAATACGCACTGCCATATCTAAGGGAAACAAAGGGAATTATATTTAATATCGGTTCGGTCGCCGGTCCGATTACGATACCGTTTCAAACGCTTTATTCGATGTCGAAAGCCGCGCTTCAATCGCTATCGGAAGGTTTGCGGCTTGAAGTCAAACCGCACCGTGTTCGCGTGGTCAGTATTTTACCGGGGGATACCAAATCGTCGTTTACGGCTAGACGAGAAAAGGTCACGGCTTCAGCGCTATACGAACCACGAGCCACGCGGTCAGTCGCTGTGATGGAAAAAGACGAGCGAAACGGCAAAGATCCGCTGACGGTCGCCAGAGCAATTAAACGCTTGCTCTACCGTAAGCATCCTCCAATCAACGTTACCGTCGGCTTCGCGTATAAAGTACTTGTGCTTCTTTCGCGGATCTTGCCCCGACGGCTTACCCAAGCAATCATATATTCGATATATGGAAAATAAGGCATCGGAAACGATGCTTTTTTGTTGCAAGATAATCAGCTTTCTTTCATAATGTAGATACCCTAGGGGGTATATTATGGAACATACATCCGCTGTTAAACACGTCAAGCATTTAGCGGCTCCGCGCATTCACCGTATCGTTGGCCAAGTCATGGGCATCGAACGCATGATCGAAGACGAAAAAAGTTGTCCCGACATCTTAACGCAAATAAGCGCGATTCGGGCCTCACTACTTTCCCTTTCGACGATGTTATTAGAAAACCACATTAACCACTGCGTCAAAGAAGATATCGCCAAAGGCGAGTTTGAAAAGATTGAAGAGCTCAATACGCTGTTGAGCCGCTTGCTAAAATAGATATGAAAATCGTAAAAATACGCGTCACAGACATGGATTGCGCCATGTGCGCTCGTTCAATTGAAAATGCCTTTGTCGATCAAACGGGCATCATTTCAGCCTCGGTCAACTTGTCGGAAGGATATGCCCGCATTAAATATGACGAACTCATATGGAATGAAGACAAACTAGCGATGCGCATTCGACAAAGTGGCTACACGCCTATGGCATTTGAACATAAGAAGACAATCAACTGGCAGCTTATTCGTCTACTGGCAAGCATCGTTTTGTCATTACCGTTACTTTGGACGATGATTGCCCACGCCGGATTACCTGATGCGCTCGTTGAAGCGCTGGTACCCCCATTTTTAATGCACCCGTTCACGCAGTGGGCGCTAGCGACGCCGGTTCAATTCGTAATTGGGGCGTCTTTTTACCGTCGCGCTTATTACAACATCAAGCAAAAAACAATTGGCATGGACGTGCTTGTCGCCTTAGCGACGACGATTGCCTATTTTTATTCGGTCTATGAAATATTCCGCCATCTTGACCATGTTTTGATGAGTGGTCATTATGATGGTTTGCTATATTTCGAGGCTTCTTCGGTCATCATCACCGTGATTTTGATTGGTCACTATTTGGAGCATAAAGTCAAACTTCGGACGAGTCGCTCATTACAGGAATTGATGGAATTGGCATCAAAAGAAGCACTCGTTTTAATCGATGGCAAAGAAATATTGAAGCCGATTGACATGATTCAAGCCGGAGCGCTGCTTCGCGTAAAAAAAGGTGAAAAGATTCCACTTGACGGCGTCATCGAAACAGGCAAGACGGTCATCGACGAATCGATGATTACTGGAGAAAGCGTTCCAGTGTCTCGCGATCGGGGCCAAGCCGTGATCGGAGCGACTTTGAATATGGGGGCGACCATCACGATGCGCGTTACCAACGAAATGGGCACATCGATGCTTGCTAAAATCATTCAAGCCGTTGAAGAAGCACAGCAGCAAAAACCGCGCATTCAACGAATTGCTGACATCATCTCTTCGATATTCGTACCTACGGTCGTTGTCATTGCTTCAGTCGCTTTCCTCGTCCACATGCTGTGGCTCAATCCGGGCCAGTTTGATCCGGCTTTCTCAGCAGCGATTGCCGTGCTGGTCATTTCATGTCCGTGCGCTTTGGGCTTAGCGACTCCGATGAGCATCATGGTCGGATCTTCGCTTGCCGCTAGAAGCGGAATCCTATTTAAAAACGGCACCATCTTCGAAAAAACACCAAAAATAACCGCCATCGCCTTTGACAAGACGGGTACATTGACCAAAGGGCAGCCTCAAGTGACTGACGTACTCGGTAGCGAGTTTGATATCCTTGCGAGTATGGAGTTAGCTTCTAGTCATCCGCTGTCGTTTTCGATTCGCGAGGAAGCCAAACAACGAGGTTTGTCGTTAATCAATTCATTGCTGGTCGATGAAGAAGCCGGTGCCGGTTTAACGAGCAATCACAACGGTCATGTCTATCGAGCCGGATCGGTATCGTTCATTTCACAGCATGCCAAAATCAACCAAGAACAATCACGGCAAATCGATGATTTCCACGGCCAAGGGAAGACGACTGTTTTATTAGCGCAAGACAGTCATGTGGTTACGATTGTCGCTATCAAGGACGTCATCAAAGATAGTGCTGCCACGGCAATTAGAAAATTGCAACAGCAAGGTGTCACCACCTATCTAGTCAGCGGTGATCATCCACAAGTAGCGTTATCATTGGCCCAAGAAGTCGGCATCCCACAAGATTGTGTCAAAGCGGGCATGACCCCATTTGGCAAAGCCGATTTCATCAAATCATTGAAAGAGTCTGGTCACAAGGTTGCCTTCGTCGGTGATGGCATCAACGATGCCATCGCGCTTCAAGAAGCCGATTTATCATTGGCGATGGGTACTGGTAGTAGCGTGGCCATCGAAACAAGCGACGTCACGCTTTTGTATAGTGACCTTGATGCCATCGTGCATACGTTGACGATTTCTAAAGCCGTGTTGAAAAACATCAAACTCGGATTTTTCTGGGCGTTTAGCTATAACCTATTTGCGATACCGATTGCCTTTATGGGATTGCTATCGCCGGTAGTGGCTGCCGCGGCGATGGTCGTCAGTGACGTAACCGTCGTTTTGAATGCCTTGCGCTTATATCGATTGAAATTAAAGAAATAAGGAGTCGCACAAATGATTTATAAAGTTAGCAACATGTCATGCAAACATTGCGTGATGCGCATCAGTGAAGAGTTGCAAAAAAACGGGATCAAGGCAACGATTGATTTAGATAGCCAAACCGTCGATGCTGCAAGCGATAAGGTTCCGGAATTACTCGAAAAAATCGGATATCACGTCGTTAAGTAATCGTTCGTTTCGCTAAAACGTAATTAAAAAATTGTTCGACTTCGGCTGCCGAATCGAATTTTGCCAAATAATAGTAGTCGCCCATACCATCGCTGATGATTGGGGCGTAAGCTCCATGCATGAAAATGTTTGCCCCATAAGTTTGTAACACATCCTCGTGGGAATGAGCGTAAGTGAAATTTTTCCTTCGTGAAGGAGCGCCGACGTAATATGTCGGACTACCTGCGGTAAGACGTACTTGATCATAGGCGACGACATCGGCCCAAACTTCGTACAATGACATGTGTGTAGCCACCGAAATCATTTCGGGCGTATATCCTCCCGCCGGTCTCATATTGACTTCAAGGGCGACTAGCTCGCCTTTTTTTCCTAAGTGAGGATAATCTTTGTTTAAACGGAAAAATTCGAGATGGAAAATCCGCCGTGATAAGCGATAAGCCTTAACAATGCTTTTACCATACGCTGATAAATCCGCAGCAACTGTGGGCGCGGTGTAATACATGTCGTCACCCATATCGTTGACAACCAGATAATTAGGCATCGGGAAAACATTGCTGGCTTCAAAAACAACATCACCGTTACTATCGCAAACGCCGTCATAGGACACGATTTGCCCATCGATGAATTCTTCCATGATGTAAGATTCTTGTTGTTTCGATGTGAAGAATTTTAGCAATTCTTGCTCATTGGTTATTTTGTATGAATGGTTGGAACCCACGCCGACGTTTGGTTTGACAAAGACGGGGTACTCAACTTGATCGATGAAGGGTCGACAACTTTCATAATCCGATATTAGATGCCAGCGCGCTGAGGGAACGTTGGCCGCCCGAAAATAGCGTTTCATGATTGATTTGGCCTTATAATCTTGAACTTCGGGATATCCAACTCCTGTTTTGATATTGAAATCGGTTCTTAATCTGGCATCGGTTTCCAGCCACCATTCGTTATGCGATTCGATGCCATCGATGTGACCATACTTGAATGCATAAAAGGCGACGGCTTTATACATTGCAGCGTAGTCATTCATGTTTTGGCAGTAATAATATTCTTTTAATGATTGTTTGACGGCATCGCTAAGTTGGTCATATGGCGTGTCGCCGATACCAAGCACGGTAAAACCTCGTTCTCGTAACGCGATTGCGAATTTGTAGTAAGTATCGGGAAATTGGGGTGAAATGAGAATATAGTTCATGCCTATATTAATTATCATATTTTTGGCATGTCTTGGCCAAGAAAGCGTTTTATCATATGATAAAATACGCAGTTATTATGTTAAAATATGGACTTGTATAAAGAGAGAGTTTAATGAAAGAAATTGCACTGATACTATTCTTTATAACTTATGTCTCGCTGCTAGCACTACCGAAATGGCGCTCGTATATCGCTGGAGCGATGGCTATTGTCTTCGTGATTTTGGGCATCGTCGATTTTCTCGATGTGTGGGTGCTTGCCATCAATTGGAACGTCATCTTGATGATTGCCGGGACGATGATTGTCGTTGCCATGTTCATCGAATCGAAAATGCCAGCGCTTCTAGCCGATATCATTATTGAAAAAGCCCCCAACGTCAAATGGGCAATCGTATTCTTGGCTTTGTTCTCTGGCATTATTTCGGCATTCGTCGACAATGTGGCAACCGTGCTCATCGTCGCTCCGATAGCCTTGACGATTTCCAAGCGCATCAACATTTCACCGATTGCTCCGATTATTGCTATTTCCGTCAGCTCCAACTTACAAGGATTTGCCACGCTGGTTGGTGATACGACTTCAATCATGTTGGGCGGCGAAGCTGGTATGAACTTCACCGACTTTTTCTGGATTCAAGGGCGGCCTGGGCCGTTTTTCATTGTTCAAATCGGAGCGTTGATGTCCGTGGCCGTGATGCTGATCTTGTTTCGCAAGCGCAAAGAAACGATAAGTGGACAAGAGCGCGCTACTGTCAACGATTATGTCCCAACATTCATGCTTCTAGGCATCATTGCCTTGCTCGTCGTTGCCTCATTTATTGAACCCAAACCCGATATTACCAACGGCCTTATCACCATAGGCATGGGTATCATTGCTCTAGTATATAAGGCGATTCGCACCAAATCGTGGTCTAAAACGCTGGGCGTCATCAAAGAAATCGACTTCCATACACTTGGCTTGCTAGCTGGACTATTCGTGCTTATTTACGGAATCACTCAAGTCGGCATCATCGACGACATTGCCGCTTTTTTCCTCCAAGTCGGAGGCAGCAACAAATTCGTCATTTATACACTCGTCGTTTTCGTGTCCGTCGTCTTTTCAGCGTTTGTCGACAACATTCCATACGTGGCCACGATGCTACCGGTCATGACCACGCTTTCAATTGGTATGGGCATCGATCCGTTATTGTTATACTTTGGTTTGCTTTGCGGGGCGACACTTGGTGGCAACTTGACCCCGATTGGAGCTTCGGCTAACATCGCCGGCATCGGCATTTTGAGAAAAGCCGGCCACGAAGTTAAAGTGACGGATTTCTTAAAAATCGGCGCGCCGATGACTCTGGCCGCCGTTTTGACTGGTTATGGTTTGATTTGGTTGTTATTTTCTTAACGCCTAGATTAATTTCAAAAAAAGAAAAGAGCCTGTTTTTGCAGGCTCTTTTGCATTATTGCTTGATGTTAATCTGACACATCTTCATCGCTTCAAGCGCATTATGATGACTTTCGGGTGTGACCCCAGCGCTTCCTTTGGCATCGACGATGAGTGGAACATTTGGAAAATAGGCTTTGATTAACAAGGCGTTTGATATGACACAAATGTCGGTACAAAGCCCTAATAACTCAACTGATTCAATCTTGGATTGTTTATCTAATTTTTGCAAATGCTCGATTAGCGACTTGGAACCAAACGTGTCTTTTTGGATGACGACGGCTTGCTTGATGTCAACCAGTGGCTCCAAAGATTCATGAAGGCGATGACCCTCACTTCCTTTTTGGCAATGAACCACGGGCAAATGGTGGCCTTCCTCGGTTTCGAGATAGTGCTCATCATGAGTATCTTGCGTGAAATAGACGACACCATTAAAAGCAGCGATGCGCTGTTTGACATAGGGTACAATCGCCTTTGCTTCAGGCGTTCCTAGCGAACCGGATATAAAATCGTTTTGCATATCGACGACGATTAAGACATGAGCCATAAATTAACCTCGCTTATATCATAACTTCGTTACTGCACACTAGCGTATTTCTTGCACAAGCAATTCGAGAATCTGGACGGCGTTGGTGGCCGCACCTTTGCGAATATTGTCAGCGACCACGAACATGTTGATTCCATGTTCGAGCGAAGCGTCATTCCGGATCCGTCCCACGAAAACCTCATCATGTCCGGAAGCGAAAACCGGCATTGGGTAATCATTAGAAGTCGGATTATCTTTGACGATGATGCCGGGTGCTTGCGCTAAGGCCGCGCGGATTTGATCGAGTTGATAATCTTTTTCGAACTCGACGTTAATACTTTCGCTATGGCCGTTATACACAGGTACGCGCACGGCTGTCGCACTTACTTTTAAATGTGGAAGATGCATGATTTTGCGCATCTCGCGTATCATTTTGTCTTCCTCTTTGGTGTTGCCGTCTGCTAGAAAAATATCGATGTGGGGAATGACGTTACCATTGATGGGATAAGGAAATTTGTTGGTCGTCGCATTGACTAAATCAGCGATACCCGCTTGACCGGCGCCGCTGACAGCTTGATAGGTCGAGATGACGACGCGTTTAATTGGAAAAATGTCGTGAATCGGCTTTAAGGCAACAACGGCTTGAATCGTCGAGCAATTCGGATTGGCGATGATGCCTTGATGTCCGTATGCATCACCTGGATTAACTTCAGGAACAACAAGTGGAACAGTTTCATCCATGCGCCAGGCACTGGAGTTATCGATGACGATAGTGCCATTGGCGACAAACAGCGGCGCAAACGTTTTGGATACAATTGCCCCGGCGCTAAACAGTGCGTAAGAAACTTTATTATCGAGCAAATTCTCTTCATTTAATTCGAGGACCAGATACTCCAGTCCTTTGAACTTAATGACTTTTCCAGCACTATGGTTTGAAGCGAACAAAACCAACTTCGAAATTGGGAGGTTTCGTTCCTCGAGCACTTCCAAAAATTTACGACCAACCGCGCCAGTGGCGCCAACGATCGCCAAACTAATGCCGTTCACTGCTGTTCATCCTCGTCGTAGAGAAATTCGTTGTAAATAGCGTTAATCGCGTACGTGTAATCTTCATCGTCAACGCCGATGACAATGTATAAACCATTGCTCCCGTAATCAATCATTCGCAAGTTGATATTTGAATTTACTAGAGCGCTGAATAAGTTGAGCATGTTGTATTTATTCGCCATCAAGTTGCGTCCAACGATGGCAATCAGTGATATATTGTCAGATGTTTCCACCAGATCCGGCTTTAATGTTTTCTTAATGGTATTGATAAGAATATCTTTTTTGCCTTCTTGAAGATATTTTGATTCAATCATTAGCGAGAATGTATCGGTACCACTTGGAAAATGTTCAACATTGATATCCATTTTTTCGCAAATGGACAAAACTTTTCGGTCAAATCCGACGATTTCACTCATCGCGTCTTTTTCAATGACGATTTTCGTGAAGTTTTTAAGGCCGGCGATACCGGTAATCGGAGGTCGGGGGCGGTCTGAAGGCAGCGTATGGTAAATAAATGTGCCATCACAAGATTCATTAAACGTATTGCGAACGTTGATTGGAATTTCTTCCTTGGTCAGTTGTAGCACCGTGTTGCTATGAAGTACGCTGGCCCCCATGAATGAAAGCACGCGCAATTCCTTGTAAGTTAGCACTTCCATTAATTTTGGATGGGGGACAATGCGCGGATCGCATGTATAAAAGCCATCGACGTCAGTCCAGTTTTCGTACAGTTTGGCTTTGACGGCTTGGGCGACCATCGCTCCTGTGACATCGGAACCGCCTCTTGTCAATAGTTTGACCTCGCCAAGCGATGTAGCGCCATAAAATCCTGGAATAACGACATATTCGCGATTTTTAAGCGTTTTTCGCGCGAGTTTACGTGTGTTATTGCTATCGATGACACGACCTCGGAAACGAATGACTTCGGTTGCGTCGACAAACTCATAACCCAAATAATTCGCTAAAAACAACGCGCTCAAAAATTCTCCTCGCGACACGATGTATTCGATCGTGCGAACACGCAACATTTGCCTAAGCGTCTCTTGCAGCGTTTTTTCATAATCAAACGTCAAATTTAGATATATCGCGATATCGCGAAACCTTTGCGCAATCGCTTCAAACTTGGCCGTGTCGTTTCGGTGAATCAAATCATCGGCCAATTCATAAAGCGCATCGGTCATCTTTACCGAAATAACATCTGTTTTTCCCGGTGCTGATACAATGATAAATTTCCGCTCGGGATCTTTTTTGATAATCGTGGCGACGCGAGCGATTGTTTGGCCGCTGGCCATCGAGGCTCCGCCAAACTTGGCGACTTTAATCGGTTTCATCTTAAGAGAGCCTCCGTTTGAAATCTTCATAATCAAATGATGTAACCAACACATCGCTTCCATCGAGTTTTCGGGCATAAATCGCTGGTAGCTGCATCCCGTTGAATGTATTGTTTTTGACGATGGTGTATAACGCCATATCTTCGAATATGATTTTATCGTTGACACTTGGAATCGTCTGGAAGCGATAGATTCCAAAATTGTCTCCGGTCAGACATGTGTGACTTGCCAAGCGCACGAGGTGACCGCCTTCTACCGATGTGCCAATTACTTTCGGGGTATAAGGCATTTCAATCACGTCCGGCATATGACAAGTCGCCGAAGCATCAAGAATTAAAACGGGTAAGTCGGCATTGACGACATCGAGCACCGTGGCCACGACAAAACCGGCATTAAGAACGACGGCTTCACCTGGTTCCAAATAAACGGTCAAATCATATTTTGCCTTAAATTCATTAATCGTTTTGACCAACAGCTCGATATCATAATCGGCTCGTGTCAAATGATGCCCACCACCAAAGTTAATCCATTTTAAATGATGCAAATATTTCCCAAACTTCATTTCGACTTCTTGTAGAGTCAGGGCGAGGGCATCGGCATTTTGTTGACACAACGTATGAAAATGAATCCCTGTTATGTGTTTGATGATATCGGTATCCAAATCAGCCAGTTTAATGCCAAAACGAGAGGAAGGGGAACATGGATCATACATCGCATGAGCGGCGTCTTGAGTTGAAATTTCTGGATTGATGCGCACACCAATCGTTTTTCCATGTGCCAAAGCCATATCTTTATATCGCATCAGTTGCGCTTTCGAGTTAAAGACGAAATGATCGGCGTATTGAAGCAATTCACTAAAATCCTCGTCTTTGTATGCGGGTGCGAATACATGAACCTCTTTACCAAAATGCTCATGCGCCAGACGAGCTTCATATAAGCCACTTGATGCGGTTCCATCGAGTACGGCCGCAAGTTGTGGATAAAAATAGAAACTAGAAAAAGCTTTTTGAGCCAGTAAAATTTTGACTCCAGTACGCTCTTTTATTTTTGCCAAAATTCCAAGATTGGCGGCCAATCGGCTTTCGTCGATTAAGTAGTATGGCGTTTTCAAAGCCTCGTTAATTTTCATCGTCAATGCCATGGGGATTGAATTCCTCAATCCATGGGAGTCCCCATTCGTTAAGGGCATCCATAAACGGATCGGGATCGAATTGTTCAACGTTAAAAACGCCCTGACCACGCCATATTCCTGTTACGATCATCTTCGCTCCAATCATCGCCGGGACGCCAGTGGTATAGGCAACTGCTTGAGAACCCGTCTCTTTATAGGCACTTTCATGGTCGCAAACGTTGTAAACGCGGTAGGAGACTGGTTTTCCATCTTTGGTTCCCCGAATGATACACCCGATATTTGTTTTGCCCTTCGTGCGTGGTCCAAGCGAGGCTGGATCGGGAAGCATCGCGCGCAAGAATTGTAACGGAACGATGTAGGTTCCTTGAAATTTGATGGGAGTGACCGAAGTCATACCGACGTTTTCTAAAGCGCGAAGGTGCGTGAGATAACTTTCGCCAAAACTCATGAAAAAGCGAATGCGTTTTACCTCGGGAATGAATTTTGCTAACGATTCGATTTCCTCGTGATACATCAAGTACATATTGCGAGTGCCGATTTCTTTAAACGGGTATGCGTATTTTTCGCTTAAGGCCGGAATTTGTTTATAAGCGCCTGCTTCATAGTAGCGACCTGGAAGCGTGATTTCTCGGATGTTGATCTCGGGATTGAAATTCGTCGCAAATGGATAACCATGGTCACCGCCATTGGCATCAAGGATATCAATGGTGTCAATCGCATCGAAATAATGTTTTTTGGCATACATGCAAAACACGCTGGTGACCCCAGGATCGAAACCACAACCTAATAGGGCGATGACACCAGCTTCGCGAAACTTGTCGTGATAAACCCATTGTGTACCGTATTCGAATCCGGCTTTCTCTGGCACTTCGGCACAAGCGGTATCCATGTAGTGCGTTTTCGTGGCGATGCAAGCTTCCATAATCGGAATATTTTGATACGGCAGCGCGACATTCATCACTAAATCGGGTCGATGTTTATTTATAAGGGCAACGACATTGTCTTTATCGGAAGCATCAACCGCGTCCACGCTAATCTTCGTTTCTGCGTTAGCGAGTATATTTGCAAGTTTCTCGCATTTAGAAATAGTGCGACTGGCAATGACGATTTCATGGAAAACCGTTGGGTTTTGAGCGAGCTTATGAATGGCAACGGTGGCGACGGCGCCACAACCGATGACTAATATTTTTGACATGGTGTATTCCTCCCGGTCTTTCTAATGTTTTTTAAGATAATAATTCGATGATTTAGACCGAGAAAATAGTAGCCAAAAAATCGTGTATTTGCAAATAAATTATCAGTTAATTGAAAAATATGAAAAAAATGATTTTATTTGTTTCTAAAGAAACAAAAATTCGTAAAAATATAATAATTTTTAATGCGACATATTAAAAATATTTTCCATTTGATTATTTATCGCATTTTTTATTCCCTTAATAATGATTTTCAAAACCGAGCGATATTAAATTGGCCACTTAAAAAAATGTTGACTAGATGCTGTTTAGTATTCTAATAATTTTTAGTTTGTGGTTTAATATTTTTCATGACGCTTTCACAATTGTGAAATGGTCAAATCATCATGAACATCAATTTGCAATCTAATATTCTCGACTGGTTGTCTGGCGATATGCCAACACCGGTGCCGTATCAATCATTCGATAAAAGCTGGTTTCATTACCTGGCGCTTTTCATCGTAGCCATGGCATCGATTATTGCCTTCAGGTATTTGAAGCGAGGCAATCCGCACCGGACGCAGATGTTCGTGCTCGGAGCTGGTTTATTACTACTAGGTTTTGAGATTTACAAGCAAATAATCATGAATTATGCCGCGGGTTGGGACTATCAATGGTATATCTTTCCATTTCAATTTTGTTCAACCCCGATTTATATCGCCACGTTAGCAGGACTTGTAAAGCCCGGCAAGTTTCAAACCGCTCTTTATGAGTTTTTGGCAAGCTTTGGACTTTTCGCCGGCTTAGCGGTCATGCTCTATCCCAACGACGTCTTCGTGGGCACGATTGGCATTAACATCCAAACGATGGTTCATCACGGCACGATGATGGTCATGGGCATCTCCCTCCTTTTGACGACCGTTAAATTTGAATTAAAAACAATCATTCGCTCAGTCAGCGTGTTCTTGACACTGATGCTAATGGCGATGGTCATGAACTTGTCTTATAACGAGTGGATTCATGATGGAACATTCAACATGTTTTTTATTAACGATGTTTATGGCAACCATATCCCGCTACTTTCGATTGTTTATGACAAAGCGCCGTATCTGGTGTTTTTGCTAACTTATGCGATCGGTTTCTCGCTTGTAGCCGTCTTGATGCTTGAAATCGGATATTTGATTACTAAAAAGAAAACGAGCGCCGATAGCAAACGCAAATCGATTTTTAGCAAAGCGACTTGATGCGCGTATGATCAAAACATCACCCGCTTTATTTATATAAGCAAGTGTGCTTAAATAACCTTAGCGACGATATTAATTAATAACGCACAAAGGAGATAATTTTATGATCGTCAAATTATTGCCGGAGATGACGCTCGCTTTTTCATACGCCGAAGGACCTAATGGCATGGCCGATGCCGCTGCCAAAGTTGGCGCTTATTTAAAAACGATTGGACTTGATTTACATACGACAAAGAAGTACTTTTTCAAACTAAGCGTCAGTCACGGCAATCATCAACATGTTACCCACCTTGTGTACGCTGTTGTTCCAAGCGAATCTAAGGGCGAATCCGCGGTTTCGATTGTCAAATTGCCCGCAGGCGAGTATTTACAGTTCTCAGTTTCCAAAGCTGAATATGACGATGAAAGCAACAATACCGATAAAAAAATCAGTGATGCCGCTTCGGTTTGGCTTAAAGAAAACAAAAAGAAAATCGATATGAAAAACGTCATTGGCCTGATTGAAGAAGATTTTGTCGATGGCTATGACATGTATAATCTTTATTTTCCGATTAAATAGTTATACTATTTAGTCATGTTAAAAATTACCAACTTCACTAAGTCCTATCAAAAAGGCATTAAAGCATGCGACGATGTATCGCTAGACATCGAAAGTGGCGATCTTTTTGGCTTTGTCGGACATAACGGCGCTGGCAAGACAACGCTATTAAAATCAGTTGCCGGCATCCTCGATTTTGAAGCGGGCGAAATCACCATCGCCGGATATTCGATCAAGCAGCAACCGCTCGAAGCGAAGAAACGACTCGCCTACATTCCGGACAACCCTGATATTTATGAATCATTGTCGGGCATTCAATATTTGAACTTTATTGGCGACGTGTTTCTTGTTGCCCTCGACAAACGGCAGCGCTTGATTGATGAATACGCGCGGATGTTTGAACTGGAAACGGTACTCAACAACCCGATTTCAAGCTATTCCCACGGCATGAAACAAAAGCTCGTCATCATCGGGGCGCTGATTCACGAACCGAAACTATTGATTCTTGACGAACCATTCGTGGGACTTGACCCAAAAGCATCAATCTTGCTTAAAAAAGAGTTTAAACGTTTGTGCGATAATGGCACTTCGATTTTCTTTTCGACGCACGTGCTGGAAGTCGTTGAGAAGCTTTGCAACAAAATCGCAATTATCAAAAAGGGCAAAATCGTAGCTAGTGGCGATGCCAACGTCTTATTGAAAGACAAGAATCTCGAAACAATCTTTATGGAAACCGTCGCTTAGTTATGCAACTGCGCGCGTTATTAAAAATTTTATTAAAAGAAAATTTCTCGCTCAAGCGCCTATTCGGGTTTGAACTAAGGGGCAATCGCGGCAAAACGATTTTGATTTCCATTGCCATCTTATATGGCATTGGCGCGCTTTTATTAAGCTTTGGCGTAATGTTTTTTGATTTAGGGGCAACGCTTTTCCCACTGGGACAAATCGACACTCTCCTTGGGTTTATTTATGTGTACGCTATCGCTATGACGGCGATTATGAGTCTATTGCGTGCCAATGTTTATTTGTTCCAATACCGCGATTATCACATATTGGCGCCGCTACCTTTGAAACCGACGACAGTGATGATCGGCAAATTAATCGTGATGTTGTTAGTCATGTACATCCCCACGATTTTTATCACATTACCGATTGCTTTTAGTTATTTTTATCATGTCGGCGTACAATTTTTACCACTTGTATATTACATAATCGGGCTATTGTTCGTGCCACTGCTACCGATCACGATCGTATCGTTTGTATCACTTTTAATTGCTCGTGTTTCCGCACGCATGCGTCACAAGAACATCATCACGATTTTGTTAAGTCTCGCTTTAATGTTGGCGTATATCATTTTTTCGATTACTTCCGTCGGCGATCCGGAAACCAATCCCTTGCTCGGTCAAGTGGGGGCTATTTCCGATCTGGCTGCTTATTATTGGCCGCTGGCATGGTTTGTTAAATCAGTGAGCACATCTTCAATCGTTTCGCTATTATTGCTTGTTGCCAGCCATACCATCGTCTTCGGTTTATTCATCCTTGCGGTGTCCCGCATGGCGATAAAAACGAATCAATTGGCGCAAGTAACGACCGTGTTCCAAAAAGGCGGAGCTTACAAAGTTATTAGTCAAGGGGCGTTTAAAACGTTAGTAATCAAGGAATTCCGCAAATTCATTCAAACGCCGATGTATGCTCTCAATAGCGGCATCGGGCTTGTGTTTTTATTAATATTCTCGCTACTGAGCCTGTTTTATAAATCAGGTATTGCCCAGATGCTACCGATGCTTGGCGAAGCGGGGATGCCACCCAGCCTCTTGTTGATGATATTCGTTGGGTTTTGTGTAGCGATGACGTATACTCCGGCGATTAGTTTATCGCTTGAAGGTAAAAACATTTGGGTCATCAAAAGTTTGCCGATTGAGGCTTTGGCCATCGTTGGGGCCAAAATCGTTTTTAACCTACTCCTTGTTGTTCCAACCGCGATGTTGGGGTTACTGATGTTAGGATTAGCGTTAGAGATGAACTATTTAACATTGTTGGCTTTGTTAGGATGGTCAATCTCGTTTGGGGTTTTAACCTCATTATTTGGTGCGATGCTTAACCTGCTTTTTCCCAAAATCAATTTCAGCAACGAAATCGAGGTCATTAAGCAAAGCATCGCCAGTTTATTTGCGGTATTCGGCGGTTTTCTGATTATTGCCATCAATGCCGTGCCTTTGGCGTTTCTTACTCCGATATTGGGCGAACCGCTTTCGATTCTGATGGTGATGGTGGCCTGCCTTTTGCTCGGGATGCTCATTTATATATTCATCAAGCAAAACGCCGCGAAATATATTCGTCGCATTTAAAAAAGCACGCGATTGCGTGCTTTAAGCATTACCTTGTTTGTCAGTGTAAATAAATGGATTGACGTCGTAGGGAACATTTTTGCCATAGCGGCGATTCAGTTCGTAAATATACCGGAAGTTTTCTTCAAACGCCGATTCACTAATAAACGGGTAGCGCACGCTTCTGATGCGGTTATAGCCTTTGTCGTAGGCTACCGTGAATTCCAACGCGTCCAGCAGTTTATCAAATAGCGATAAATTAGTGACCGTAATGCCCATCGTCAATTCAATTAGATCAAAATCTTCTTCATTCAGCAGATGATATGGTAATTTCATGTCGACGTGGAATCCATCAATCAAACCTTCGAGAAACAACGTTTTCATTTTGATGTATTCGACACCGGTCGTATAAACGATGATTGGTTTAGCGCTCGTCGCTTTGACCATGGCCAAATCATGACGAAGTGCATCAAGGGGTGCCCTCATAAACTCACCACCGCTGAACACGATGTAATCAAACAAGTTTTCTTGTTGCTTTATCGTTTTGACGACGTCTTCGATTTGATAATATTCATGCGGCGTATTGCTAATCAGCTCGTCATAGTTAAAACAGTGAAAGCAATGAAAAGCACACCCGGTTAAGCCGTGGATGAGCAAAACCGGGTGTTGGTCGACTTCTGATAACGAGAGAATGATTTTATTGTAATACTTGATCATCTTGAACGACTAATTTCGGTTCATCGACTGGGGTTAGGGCATCGCTTGTTTTGAAGCGGCGACGATTAGCCCAATCGTGGCGGCGCGCTTTGCTCCAGAAGTTGTAATCGCCTTTGTAATAGCCTTTGTCGTCGACGCGGATGTTTTTCCGGGCAATCATGCGCACGTAACCGATAACACGGCTGTAGGAGGCGATGTCATCGCTGTGGCAAACGGGGCATAGGTCAATCGTCTTGGCGTCTTTGGCGACGATTTTTTGACCACAGGTAAGGCAACTCGTGATGGTCGGGGTCAAGGTGATGTAGTTAATTGGTTTCGTGAATATGTTGCGCAGGTATTGCGAGAGAATTTCCGGTTCGATTTCCGACTCGATGAAATGATGGAGAATCGATCCCGAGGTGGCGTAGCCTTGGAATTCGGCGGAGTTTTCGATTTGCTTGGTGAAATCTTCCTCGCTAAACGGAAGCATGCAGCCGGAGGTTAAAAAGACATTGTCGCCTTCGCCTTGAACGAAGATTTCGCGGTTACGAGCTCGTGCCCATTTGACGTCGCTGCGTGCGAGTTTGATACCAGCGTTTTCCGCGGGGGCGTATTCGATGCCGCAGGCGACTTTGTCGCGAACGATAAATTCGTTGATAACTTCGGTCATGTATTGCATTAACTCATGGGCAAAAATTTTTCCCACGGGATCGTTCATGCCTAAACGATAACCGACGTTGATCAACCCTTCGTGCATCCCGGTGACGGCGAACACATTGAAATAGTTTTTAAGGTTTTCGTTCAGGGCAAAGAAGGTCGGATATAATTCGCGGTGATTTTCGACCCATGCCCGTTTGGCCATGTGGCCACTTTGCATGATTTCAAGATATTCACGAATCTTAACTTTTAATAATTCTTCGTCATGACCGAATTCGATTAACATGCGGTTCATATTAAGGTTGAGAACTTGAATCGCCCCGACGTTACCCACTGAGGAACCGAAGATACCGCCTCCAGCGCGTGAGAGGACGCTTAAGTCGATGTTTAACCGGCAGCACAAACTACGTGAAACTGAAGGATCTTTGCTTTTGATGTAGGGATTTAGTGTCGTGTAATAGTCGTCTTTAAATGGCGCGGTCATGAAGTTTTCAAAATAAACGCCGCCCCATTGATACATTTTCCTTAATAGATAGAGGAATACTTCGTTTTGAAAGTTGAATTCGTCGTCGATTTGAACCGTGATTAGCGGGAACGTCAATGGGATGCCATTCTTAGTTCCCTTGGCCATCGCGTCGATGAAGGCGATGTTAATGCGATCGAAATATTCGCTGGGGATATCGCAATATTTGTAGGGCATGCCTTCGCCACCGATGACGACGTATTCGTTTTTGATTTCTTCGGAAGGTTTGCCAAATTCGAGCGTGCAGTTAGAAAACGCCGATTCGGAACCGGAACGTAGCGGTAAATTCAGCTCATAAATGAGCTGGTACATAAGTTTTGTCAAAGTTTTGTCGGTATAGAATTGACCATTGCGTTCCTCTTCGTATAAGAATGAAGCCAGCACGGTCGTCATTTGCGAGAGCATGACGGCGCCCGAGACTTGTTGACTCATGAGCGTGACCATGTTGGAAAAATGACGGATCAGCGTGGGGATCGAACTGGCAGCATCGGATTCCAGCATGTTTTTGGCGATGCTTGGCAAACCGCGCGTAGCCACGTCTTTGCATGAAACCGATTGGCAATACGAACTTAGTTGCTTATCGTGAATGTAGACAACGCCATCTTCATATAGTTCCACAAGTTCGCGAGGCAAAATATGCTCCATCAAATATTCTTCCTCGGCTTTGTTGGAAATGTTTTTTCGTAGCAGGGGTAAGGAGTATACGAAATTGGAATTTTCCCGTTTCAGATAGTCGGCTCGTTTGTCGTCGTCGTTGCCGATGAACTTATTGATTAGTTCATCTGTGGTTTTAAACATTCCCATAATTTGTTGCTCCTATAGTGGCGTCAGTGTCGCCTGTAGTGTCGATTGAGGTCAAGAAAACTAGCCGTGATGTTAATTGTCGCGTCCAATTATATGACCGCAGGACCTTGTCGGCGGGTAGCTTTTCCACATTATCCACAAATAAAAATGTGAATTCAAGCAAAACAAGAATGTAAATGTTTACAATTCCGAAGCGTTATCGACCCCTTAATTTTCATAGTCTTTTTCTAGTAACGAATAAATCCGTCAGTGACGGACATCCTCGTCTTACAAGTAAAAAAATAGTAATGTAAAAACATCGCATGTAATAAACGCGATAAAACTTGAGGTTATAAAAAGCGGCTGAAGCGTATAATGTGACTAGATGAGGAACGAGCAATGATTGATTTATCCACAATTTCCACTGCCACGAAAACGAAACTATTGATGATGCAGCGCGATGAAGCGACCGCACATTTGATTTACGGGGCAATCGCGAAAAACATCAAAGACCCAGAAAACCGCAAAATCGTTGAAAGAATATCCAAAGACGAGTTGGGACACATGAAGACGCTCGCCAAATATACGGGACTAAGCGTCAAGCCAAGAAAAGGACAGGTTCGTTTTTACCAATTTTTGGCAAAAGTGTTTGGTTTTACGTTTGCCATTAAGATTATGGAAAAATCCGAGGAAGTCGCTCAAGTTGCCTATGGCCAACTAATTGAAGAAATTCCCGAGATTGCCAAGATTCAGCAAGACGAAGACGAACATGAAAAGCAGTTAATCGGGATGTTAAACGAAGAACGGCTTAATTTCGTGGGGTCGATTGTTTTGGGCATGAACGACGCATTGGTCGAGCTAACCGGCGCTTTAGCCGGTCTCACTTTGGCATTTTCGGACATGAAAATCATGATTTTGTCGGGTTTAGTTACCGGTTTATCGGCTTCGTTTTCAATGGCGGCGTCAGAATATTTATCGGCACGCGCCGAAAACGATCCAAAAGCGCTTCGCGGCGCTTTATACACGGGGTTTACCTATTTGGTGACCGTGCTCATTTTAGTGTTGCCGTATTTGCTATTTTTGAACTCAACTAATCCGCAAGTCGATAAATGGATTGCCCTGGGCATTATGCTTACGAGCGTGATAATCGTTATCGCCGCGTTTAATTTCTATTTGGCCATCGTCAAAGATTACAACTTCAAAAAGCGCTTTTTGGAAATGGCCGCCATTAGTCTTGGTGTGGCCGCATTCGCCTTCTTAGTCAGCTTCTTGCTGTCATTAGCGTTAGGAATTTAGCTCTTTTGACAGTTTTGACAATATCCATACACGGTCATGTCATGACCCGTTATTTTGAATTTTGCTTGATGAGCCGCTTGTTTTGTTAATTCATCAAGATGGCAATCGATCGGCACCATGGTTTGGCACTTGCGACAAATCATGTAATGGTGATGACTTCCGTCATTGTGATAATAAAACGCACGACCTTCCATCACGCTTTTACCGAGTAGACCCGCTTGATGAAACCCATCCAAATTACGATAAATCGTCGAAAGATTCATGACTCCAGGTTCGATTTTTTCACCGATAGCCTCTGCTGATAGTGGTTTTTTCGCCCTAAGCAAGATATCGAGAATTAACTTTCTTTGTTTGGTGATGCGCACGATATTACCTCCGAATGATGAACTTAACAAGAGAACTGACAAGTAGTGTCACGGCATAGACAAGCACAATCGTCGCCCCCACGGGCAGTCCGAGCGGATGGGCGATGAAAATACCGAGTAAGACGACAATCACCGAAGCGATGACACCGATCGTAATCGTGTTTTTGAAACTCCGGCTCCACGATGACGCCAATACCGAGGGAAAAATCGTCAATGCCGAGATTAATAACACCCCGATTGTGCGTACGCCAATGACGATAAATAGCGATGTCAGTGCGGCTAGCGAATAATTAAGCAGCGTCACTTTCACTTTGGAAAAGCGGGCATAATCGGCATCGTAGGTTATGAGCAATAAGGATCGATAATTAATAAACACGAACAAAGCGCTTAACGCCATGACGGCAAGCGACAAAATTAGTTCGGCGCGTGTCGCCGTAAAAATATTGCCAACCAGCATGCTTTCAATCGAAATATTGAATCCTTGTCCCTTTTTTATCAGGATGAGCCCGAGCGCGAACGCGCTTGCCGACACAAGACCGATCGCCGCATCGCCGTTAATGTTTTTCTTCGTGGCCAAATATTTAATAATCAAACTGGCAACCATTACAAATGGAATGGCAATGTATAGTGGCTCGCTTCCTAACAAAATTCCAATCACAATGCCGGCGAAACTAATGTGTGCCAACCCGTCGCCAATCATCGCTTGATGGTTCAACACTAAAAATGGGCTTAAAAGAGCAGCGGCTACCGCGAGGGCGATGCCGATCGCAAGCGCTTGTTGGCCAAAGGCGTATTGGAGCAGTTCAAGCATGGTGATGGCCCTCGTGTTCGAATTTGACAAAATCGTCATAACTGCCGCAGAAGCGCACTTCTTGGTCAACGTAAAGCGTGCAATCGCCACTGGATACGGCATCGGTTAAATCATGGGTGACGTTAATGATTGTCGTTTGACGCGTTTGATGGATGTCCTTAAGAAGGTGATAAAACTTCTCGCGAAATGAAGGGTCAAGGGCTGAGGTTGGTTCGTCGAGAATGATCAAGCAAGGATTTGAAATGAGCGCTCGAATGATATAGACGCGTTGTTGCTGACCGCCTGATAGATATTGAATGCTGGCATCGTATAACGACTCGATTTCCATTTTTTTAAGCCATTCTTTAATTAAGGCAATCTCGTCTTTCGTCGGTTTAAGCTTTGGCTTTGGCAAACCGCTATAAATGACTTCGGCCACCGTCAGTGGCAAGTTTTTGTTGATCATGGCTTTTTGGGGAAGATATCCCATCGTGCAAGGTGTCCGCACGATGTTTCCTTCACTTGGTTCCAGCAAATTAACAAGCAATTTAATTAATGTCGTTTTTCCGGAACCATTGGGACCGACAATGTGCATAAAATCGCCCTTTTTAATTTGAAAATTCAAATGCTTGAGGGCATAAAATGAACCAAATTTAACTGATACGTCTTCAAATTTAATCATATTATCATGCTATAGCCAATTTGATATTGGCGATGTTACGTTCGTATAAATCAATGTAACTTAAACCTGAATCGAAGTCTATTTGCGAGACGTTATGATAAGCATGCAGTTCTAATAACGTCAATTCATAGCCAGTGCGCGCCAATTCGTTTTTGATTGTCGATGCCGCTTTGGGAACGATCATTTCCTCGACGAATAAATAGGATGTGCCCGCTTCTCTAACGGCATTAGTAAATTCAATCAATTGTTGACTGCCTAAATCCTCATCCGGCTTGAAATCTTCAAACAAACCATGAATATCCAAATGATGACGGGCCCCGAATAATCCCATGGCGTTATGTCCGGCAAAATATAGCGTGCTTTCGTGAAGGTCGTTGTTATCAAGATAAGCCATGAAATCGGTGTATGTGGAATTCAACTCGGCCACGTAAGATGCGGCATTACTTTGATAAAACGAAGCATTGTCGGAATCAATGGCAACGATTTGTTCTAAAACGACTTCCGTCAGATCGACAATGGCTAGCGGATCAACCCAGTAGTGAATCTGGTCATGTTCGTGCTCATGGTCATCTTCAATGTGCACATCTTCGTCTTCGTGATAATAAGACGATAAATCGATGATGATCGTTTCATCGTTTTCCAGGGCTGTTTCATTCATCCAAGTGTCAATAATCGGACTTGTATAGATAACGAGCTTCGCTTTATTCATGGTCACGATGTCGGTGCTGGAAGCCTCAAAATCATGCACTTCGACACCAGGAGAAAGAATCGAGTGGACACTCATTTTGTCAGCAACTATCGCTTTCGCGATATCGTATTGGGGATACATCGTGACGACGATGTCGTAAGTTGGGGCACTGGCGCATGAAGAAAACACAAGCGTCAGTGGTAATGTCAGCAGCGGGAGAAGTTTATTTTTCATGTAATACCTTAATGCGAATGATTCGCAATATCAATATAGCGTGGTCATCGATTTATTGCAAATGATTTGCAAAAGAAAAAACGGCCTGACGACCGTTTAATCTTGGTTTGGTAATGCGGCTATTTGTTCAAGAATAATTTTTCAACGTATTCCCAATTGACGACGTTCCAAAAGGCGCCAACGTATTCGGGACGACGATTTTGATAGTTTAGATAATAGGCATGTTCCCAAACATCAAGCGCCAAAATTGGACGGCCTTCGGCAAATGGGATGTCTTGATTGGCTGACGAGGTGACTTTTAATTTTCCGTCTTTGGTTACAAGTAACCAAGCCCAACCACTTCCAAATCGTGTTTTCGCGGCGGTGTTAAAAAGTTCTTGGAATTTTTCGAACGAACCAAAATTTTCGTCGATGGCTTTGGCTAATTGCGGTAGTGGTTTCTTGGGGCTATTTGGTCCCATAACCAGCCAAAACAAATTGTGGTTAAAGACGCCACCGCCGTTATTGCGGACGGCCATGCGGATGTCTTCGGGAACGGATTCCAGGTTCGAAAGCAAATCGGTCAATGACTTTTCAAATAGCTCCGGATGTTTGTCAAGCGCGGCATTGAGATTGTCGACATAGGCTTGATGGTGTTTGCCGTGGTGGATACTCATCGTCCGTTCGTCGATGTAGGGTTCCAAGGCGTTATAAGCATAAGGTAAGGAAGGTAATGTGTGTTTCATGATGATGTCTCCTTTTGATGAATTTTTACAATGATATTGTCACACGGAAATATTTCGGTTTCAAACAATATGCTTCATATTACTTAATAAGGTTTCATATCGTCAGCGCACTTTAGCACAAAATTATTTGATAGAATATTTTTAAGGAGTAGGGTATATGTTTACGATCAAACGAGCAAAAATAATGGTCATTGTTAGTGCTGTTTTATATGTTTTCATGATTGTGATGAACGCTTTAGCGGTCATGTTGCCGTTGAATGGATTGACGACGCAGATGATATCGGCTCGCTATGACACGCTGTTTGCTCCCACGGGATTGACGTTTTCAATCTGGGGCGTCATTTATTTAGCGCTTGCTGTGGAGGTCATCCTTAATTTCTTGAAATTTAAACGTATCGGCGATACTGCAAGCGATCGCGCTAAATTCACTAGTAACATCGTTTTAGCGCTAACTTCGCTTATCAACGGTGTTTGGATTGTGTTCTGGCATTATGAAATTTTATTAGTGACCCTCATATTGATGCTCGCTTTGTTTGGTTTATTGGCTTTTATCAACATCAAATTAAAAACGGCAGGGTTAGTAGACCGCCTGCCGTATAGTTTATATTTTGGTTGGATTACGATTGCATTAATCGCTAATGTCGGCGCGTACATAGTTAGTCACGGCATCATGTATAACAGCGTGGGTGCCGTGCTCCAGACGACAATAATAATTATCGTCGCTTCGTTTGTGGCTGCAATCACAATATTTATTCAGAAAGATTACGCTTATGGTCTTGTGATTGCTTGGGCGTTACTAGGCATTGTGCTTCGCCACTATGACTCAGCCCAATTCGATTTGGGTTACGTATCGGTGGCCAATGCGGCGATCTTTGGGCTTTGTCTAACCATCGCCACAATCATCGGGACAGGCATTTTCCAATTCATAAAACCAAAACGCGTTATTTAGATTTACTTAATCCGATCGCGTTTTTGACGTCTTGCACGAAAATAATGCCGTTGCCGGGTTTTTCGATTTCCATCTTGATTTTGATGGCTTCGACGATGGCTTCGGTTTTTTCGATGTCGGAGACGATCATTAGTATTTCTTTTTCAGGTTCGATTGCCATTTGGAAAATCATTTGCGTCTCGTGAATGCCGCTGCCCCGGGCATTGATAATCGTGCCCCCGTGAGCGCCGGCTTCGGAGGCGATTTTCATCGCGTCTTCGGCTTTGCCTTTGTCGAGTATCGTGAATATCACTTGGTGTTTCATAGGTTTGTCCTCGCTTTCGTGGGTATCGCAATATTGGAAGTGACCGGTTCCGATAAAGTGGGAGACATCGACCGTAAAGGCAATACCGTGATTCTTTTTATGCATTTTTAACTGGTCGTCTAGCGCTTCAATCGTTGCATTGGCCATCTTGGGAGTATCGGCGACCATCAGCACGATTTCCTTCCTGACATCGGCAAGTTCCAAAAATTGGAGTAATGGTTGTCGCGCCGTCCCATGGGCGAGCACGACCGTGCCCCCCTTGACGCCGACGCTTTTTCCAATCCTAATCACGCGGCTTGATTGGCCGGGATTGACGATGGCGACGACGAGTTCCCAGTTATAACAATTTTGGGTCGCGTCCATGATTAGACACCTCCTTTGGCGGAATTTATTTTATAGATGATTCCAAGCACTTCGAGGGTGATAATCGGAATGACGGCGACAAGCGCAATCATGCCAAATCCATCAGCGATGGAAGCAAAGGCACCCGATTGACTGGCGATGCCTTGAACAAACGAAACGATGAAACTAACGATAATCGGACCGGTGGCCACGCCTCCGGCATCAAACCCGATGGCTACGAACACCTTCGGAGTAAAAAACATTAATAAGAGGGCAATAAAGAAGGAGGGCAGGATAAAATGCCAAACTTGGAGATTAGGCACTTTGATACGGACCACCGTCAATACGATGGCGATGCCCACGCCTAGTGCCAGCGCTGTATAAACCGCCTTCGGTTTGATATAACCCGCGGTCACGTCTTCGATTTGCTGTGTCAATACATGAACGGCCGGTTCGGCGATAATCGTCATCGCCCCGAGCAAGAAAGCAATGATGAATAATGGTATCGAACTTCCATTCATCAGCTTGACGCCAAGCTCGAGACCGACTTCCATGAAGCCACCGTTAACACCGACCAAAAAGATGAATAAACCAATTAAGACATAAACGAATCCTTTGATGATACGAGCAAATGGCCGCCGCTTCAGTTTGAATTTCCAAAAATTAAGCACGATGAAAATTGCCATAAGCGGAATCAGCACGACAAGCGATTCTAATAGCAAATCGGGCATAATTCTTACAAAAGCCATAAAAACATCAGTATCTGCTATCGGTGGGACATATGTACCACCAAATGACAAAGACCGATTAAAAAGGTTGAGTGACAAGATGGCAAATACCGGTCCTGTTGAAGCTATGGCGACAAGACCGAAGCTGTCTTTCTCCGATCCTTTACTGTCTTTTCTGATTGAAGAAATACCAAACGCCAATGCTAGTATAAACGGAACCGCGAGAACACCGGTGGTTGCTCCGGAGGTGTCAAACGCAATCGCGATAAACGTCGGGTCGGCGAATAGCGCCAAAATGAAAATCAGACCATATAAAACAAGTAGCACAATATAGAGCGGCCAACCATAAACGATTCTTAAAAAGCCAAAGGCGACCATCACCGCCATGCCGATTGACACGATGATGACGATTACGAGGCTAGAAATGGTATTCGCCGCCGCTTGTGATATTTGGGTCGCCAAAACTAGCAAACCCGGTTCGGCGACGGAGATAAAAAATCCTAACAAAACGCCGCCGATGACGACCATCCAAAGTTTGTTGGTTTTGACAAGGGCGACACCAGTCAGTTGCCCAAGTGGGGCAATTGCCAAGTCGACTCCGATTAAAAAAAGAGTTAAACCAATAATGAGAAAGATAGTGCCAATTCCGAACCGGATAAGCTGATAGGATTGTAATGGCGCGAACAAAAAGTGACTCGCCAAAACGATAACGATGATTGGAAGCACCGAGTATATGTTACTAAGGATACGTTTGGTCAGTGTGTTCATCGAGTGCTAACCTTGAAATTCAATCGGTCAAACGATTTCCTTTGGCATCGGTTTCAATCGTGCCTGTCAATATTTGGATGCCTTCGATTAATCCCCAAATGCCGGCGATGATTGGCCCGATGATGATGAACCCGATTGTGCTTAAAAGTAATTGCGTAATCGCTTTTTGCTGATAGCCAAGATAAAAGTTATGAATGCCCAAACCGCCGATGAAGATGCCTAAAAGACCGGCGACTAATTTGGATTTGTTTTCAGTATAGCCTTGAGCGATGGGACTACCGGTGCTTGTCCCGCAGTAAGGACAGACAACGGTTTTATCGGCCAATTGCTGGCCGCAGTTACGACAATACATGATTACCTCCAGAAAACATTTAGTTACGATGTATTTTAACATCTAACAATTTAAGGTTGATATAATTTATAAGTAAAGGAGCATTGCTATGCATGTATTAACATCTTCTAACGGGATATTTATCGATGCACTAATTATTTATCTATTAACACTGTTTGTTTTTTTGGCCGTAGATATGGTTTGGCTTGTTAAAGTCGCCCCCAAATTTTATCAAAAAATGATTGGGCATCTAATGGCCAAAAAACCCAACGGGCCCGCGGCGTTAGTTTTTTACTTGTTATTTATCGTCGGCCTCGTGTTTTTCGTCGGATATCCGACGTATTTATCGGGTTTGTGGTATGAGGCGCTAGTTAACGGAGCACTATTTGGGTTCTTTACATATGCCACTTATGACTTGACGAATCTAGCAACATTGAAGCAGTGGCCGCTGAAAGTGACGATTATCGATCTGATTTGGGGCACTTTCCTATCGGCGACCACCTCGGTCATTGTATTCTTTTTAGCGACTTGGATTTTAGGAGGCTAATCATATGAACGTCGGTTTATTGGATGGATTCGCATTTGGCATTTATCTTCAATACATCATTCCCGTCGTCACGATTTTTATTTATTTCACAACGCTATATTTCATAGCTGAAAAAAAGAAAAATTACAGCATTGTCGATATTGGCTGGGGCGCTGGTTTCGTGCTGGTCGCCATCGTCAGCGGCATTTGGAATTTTTTCCTGACTGGCACTCTCACACTAACGGCGATATTCATCATGATCGTTACCGCCATTTGGGGCATCCGATTATCAAGCCACATTTATAAACGCAATCATGGAAAGCCTGAAGATTTCCGCTATGTGGCGATGCGTGAACGCTATGCCAAGATGAAATATCCAAAGTTCGCTGCTTATTTACGTATTTTTGTAACACAGGCGCTTTTTATGTTCATCGTTTCGTTACCAATTACAATCGGTATTGCTCGGCCAATCCTCCAATCAGCGCTTCTTTCATATGTTCTCTTGGGCTTTGGGGCGCTTATCTGGATTATCGGTTTTATCTTTGAATCAGTCGGCGACGCGCAACTTGCCAAATTCATCAAGAACCCCGCCAACAAAGGTAAAATTATGGATCAAGGTTTATGGCGTTATACCCGTCATCCCAACTACTTTGGCGAATCAGCGATGTGTTTTGGCGTTGGCATTGCCGCGAGCTCCGTCAGTTTTGGTTTCATCGGATTGATATCCCCAATCGTCATCACGTATCTGCTCGTGTTCGTCTCTGGGGTGCCTTTGCTTGAAAAAGCGATGATGGAACGACCTGGATTTGCCGAATACGCTGGCAAAACCTCAGTGTTTATCCCTTGGTTTCCCAAAAAATAATCTATAATAGTCGCAAAGGAAGATACGCTTTATGAAAATTAATATCATCACCGACAGTACATCTGAAATATCACAAGAAGAAGCTAAGAGTCTCGGCATCACCGTTATCCCACTTCACGTTGAAATTGAAGGTAAGGACTACATTGACGGCGTTACCATTAGTAACAAGGAATTTTTCTCATATTTACGGACCGCGAAAATATTGCCTCGAACATCGGCAATCAACCCCGAAGCATTTAAAGCAACATTTGAGAAATTTGGCAAAGACGAACAAGTGCTAGCTATTTTGATTTCAAGTGATTTAAGCGCGACGTTCCAATCGGCGGTCATCGCCAAAGAGCAACTAAGCGATCACAACATCACGTTGTGGGACTCACGCCAAGTAACGCTTGGGCTTTGTGCCTTGGTCAAAGCCGCGGTCCAATACCGCGACGAGGGCGACGACATTACGACAATCATTTCCAAACTTGAAGAAATCAGCACACGCATGGTGCTTGAAGCTGCTTTCAATGATTTGCGATATCTAGCTATGGGTGGTCGTATGCCCAAAGCCGTTGCCAAAATCGGATCGTTGATTAATCTGCGCCCCATTATCACCATGAAAAACGGGAAAATCCACATGGCTTCGGCAACAATTGGCATGGGACGGGCGATGGGACATATGGTCAAAAAGCTTAAAGCCAACGAAGTCGATGATTCACTTCCACGTTTTATCGCGCATTCCGATGCTCAAAGCATTTTTGACAAATTTAAACGCCTCGTGCAAGTCAGCAAACCGGATTTCCCAACCGATAATCCGAATTTTGTCGGCATCACCGTCGGTTCTCACGCCGGACCTGGATGCGTCGGTCTTGTTTATTTCAAAAAGAAATCGTAGTTTTTGACATATCTATCGGGCATAAATCTTAATCATTTGACAAAGAATGATAGGCAGTTCTATAATTCATATTGTAAAAAGCAAAGCTAGAGTGATCTAGCGACGCAAAGCTATAGGGCCTTAAGTAAATGCATAAGGTAGCCAGTTGCCGTAAGTTTTACTGCAATTGGCTTTTTTATTTCGAAAGGACATTATGAGGACCAAGCGAAAACTAGTTTTATTGGCATCGATCTCGCTTGTCGCCAGCGTTACGGCACTGACGAGTTTTTCGCTTGCTTGGTTCCAACATAATATCCAAATCGACAATACACTTTCGCTATCATCAGGTGAATCGGTCGCTTCAATTGAGGGATATTTATACAAACAAAACCCCGCCAATGTTCAAACCCAAGACTTGTTGGGCTTTTACAAGAATCATTTGCCTGGTGGCAGTTTGAATGTCACTCGAGAACCGGATACCATCGACATTGGGGCATTCAATATTTCGTTTTTCGAATCGATTTTTGCTGATTTTAATTTGCTTGAAACGTATCAAAACGAGCATGCCCTTAATGAGTTGGCATTCCCTACTTACTATCTTGAATTGCGGATCATTAAGGAAAATTTTGATGCCTATACGAAGATGACGATTGAATACATTGATATCCCGACCGCGTTACCAAGCGAAATTGATTATTCCAGTCAATATCCATTCACTTACCGGATGCTGAAGGTTGATAATAACGCCACGGACCTATTCGAATCGGCAATTCCGGAATTTGTCGACGATATAAAACAAATTAATCCAGTTCCATTTTTTGCCGACAGCGGTAGTCGCACCAACGGAATTCCAGTGTTTACGTTCGACGATCTAGATGGAGCCCCCATCGATCCTGAAACACCGGGACTTGCACCACAACTCTATTTGCTTGGTTTCCCGTATACATCGACTAGCACCGGTGAGATATTATTCACTAAATCAATCGTTTTTGAATTTCGTCTCGATCCGTTGATGTTTTTAGCATTGCTACGGACCAATTCCGAAGCTAAAACCAAATCAATAAGATTTGGAATCTCGTTCAAAGTTGATATTGAGTATTCCAACGATCCGATTATGGAGAGTTAAGATGAAAAAAGGACTGTTAAAACTTATCTTGACTGCCGCGTTATCGGTGGCTAGCGCATCGGTAATTGCCATTACATATGCCGCTTATCTAAACCACGACAAATATATCCACCCCGTCGATGTTAACACCGTTGGTTTAGCGACACATTTTGCCGGAGGTACGGGAACATCTTCAGACCCATACCTTGTTTCCAATTCGACCCAATTGCGAAATTTACAAAAATTGACGACACTAGGCGTTTTTCGCACCGACGCTAATTTTGCATTATCGGCTAGTTTTATTTGGGACAACACCGATGGACCATTATTACCGATTGGCACTGAAGACAATCCATTTTATGGAACATTTGATGGACGAGGTAACATCATTAGCAATCTGATTGTCAATGGTGCGAACACAAACGACGTCGGCATGTTTGGCTATGTGGCCATGAATGGTTTAATTCGCAACTTAATTTTGAGTGCACCCATTATCAACATCACCGAGAACACCACGGATGCCGCTGATAAAACCAAGCGAACGATCAATCCTTTAGATGACTATTTGTTAGCATACGCACAAGCGCTTGATAACCTTAATTTGATTGGTTCGACATCGACTTCGGCCACGTTTGAGGTACCTGAGACAGAACTATCGGTTTTAGTCGGTTCCAGTGTTGAAACGCTTGAAATACTATATGAATCAACCGATACGGATATTTTGTTTGAATCGAGTCCCGGTCAATGGACGACAGTAGCCATCCCTGGTGCTAACCCAACCGATTTATACCCCGTGCAACTATCGGCGCGCGTGTTTGCGTTATATGACAACAAAGTCATTTCTTATACACTTGAGCGATGGCAAATAAACGTTAACGGCAATGGTTCGGTCACTGTTAACGAAGACACGGTTTTTAAAACAATTCATCCAGCCGGTTATGAACATGAAACATATGTGGGCATCTTCATCGGCCATCTCGATGGCGGGGCATCATACCTCGGTTTGTGGGGAGGAACGACCGATAACGCGACTAATAACGGAAAAATTGTCGTTAATGGTCGAGCGGCACGCAGTTTTAATGTGCTAGTTGGCCGCTCGAGAACGGATAATCCACTTGACGCCACGGCATCTAATTACTATAGCCGTTTAATTAACTTCAATGAAATTCTCGAGGCCAATCCGACCTTGAGAACGAAAACATATTTGATTCCTCAAACCCCATTAACAACATCGTATACGACCCAAGAGACACGCGCTTTGGAAGCATCAACTGATTTTGGGCTATCGACCAATGAAAGACAATACATAAGATTTTATCCAACAATCAAAAACAACGCCATCACATTTGATACTCAAGATGATCAAGGTAATATCACGACCGGCAAACCATCAAGTGCTTATGCCGCTAGATTTGAACGCCCATTGGGCGCTGGCGTACGCGCCACATATAGTAGCGCTTGGTATGGTAGCGGATGGTATAATCGTACTTTCCATGTTCTAAATGGCATGTGGTTGTGGTCGACCGACAAAATCGACAGCATGGCTGTGGCCGTTTTCGGGAGCCCCGAGTTCGAGGTCCAATTTAAAATGACCTACGTCGCCGAATCAACCTCGCTGGAAAACAATTTCCAAATTTTGTATAACCTATACAACCCCGATATTTTCGGGAGTTGGTGGATTTTTACTTGGGAAGCAAATAAAGTTAGAAATAACAACTGGGACAATCTGGCCAATGCAACTATGGAACTTGATGGACAGATGGTTCCCGTTTATGTCCCAGCTGAAAATCCTTTAATTGAACAATTGACACCGACGCGAACATCAAGCGGGGTCATCCAAGAAAAGACAATCAAATTTGTAATTAACAATGAAGATGATTTTTGGTCACAGCTTTACAGTTATGCGTTTAATAATGAGCCATATTACCCAATGTTTGCGGTTGGAGTTGGTCGTAACTTAACAACTACGTCAAACACTTCAGGCAGTACGTATCGTTATTATTACCAAGACTTTGATACTAATTATGATCAAGTGGGTTATGCTCATAAATTCACACTCGATATTTTAAGCGTTGATTTGCTTTTCACCGCTCGTGATGGCAACATTGCCAATTTATTGAACAATGTCGATTTCCTGTATTCGCTGCCGACGGCGACCTATGCTAGTGGCGTAACGACTTTCACGGGCTGGAACCGGTCAAGCAAGGTTAAAATCCAATTCAATGTGGAAGATCCCGCCATGAATGTAAATGGCACCACATATCGTTTTTATCGCGAGATTGGATTTAATGGCGTCAATTCATATGTCAACGTTATATACACGGCTGGCACCAATTACTTGCCATTTAATACGACAAACTTCAGCAACGCCGTTTTAACGGCGGGAGCCGCTTAAAAATGAAACAATATCAAAAGCGGAAAATCCAATTGTTTGCGACGATGGCCTCCTTATCGCTATCGTTGACTTCTTTTCTATATTTGAGCTACGCGTGGTTTACCGCGCAACGCATTCAAGAGGCGCGCTTGATGCAAGTGTCAGTCGAAGAAGGTTTGACTTATACCATGAAGTTTTTTGATGGTAATTTCAATACCCGAGACATTTCGACAGGAACTAATTCCGGATATCAAAGTCCAACGTCGGTCGCCAACCCCGCTGAGCGGATGGCGGTCATCGACTATGAAAGCGAATTCGATGAAATAACTTCGGATATGATTGAACCATCATCAACCAACAATCCACTTTTAATGATTGACATTTACCCAGGAATTCAATATTCGTTTTCGATCGAAGTCACAAGCGGCCTCGTTGACACGCGCTCGATAACGTTGATGCTAAAAGAGTTTACCGCATTAGGAGATGAAGACACACGCGACATTGCTACCAACGCGCCGATTTCGCTTTCGAGCGCCATTGACATTTATGCCACGGCGATTGACACGACGACGTTATCAAGTGCACAAGTGACTAGTGCGGCAAACGACTTTATTCAAGAATTGTCGCCCGTGGACAAATTTGACGAAAGCAGTGAAGGCGGATTGATATATCTGCCGCTTTCATCTTCAGAAATCACGCCAAAAACAGACTCCGACCTGAATAAAGTGATCTTTATATTCACTATCAAATTTTCAGACAGCAGCGACTCTTATTACCGGTGGCATTCATACTCGGGTGGCATCAATTATTATGAAAAAAGCACCTTAGGGAATTCCAACGTCTATCAAAGCAAAAGCTTTTCGATCAACGAATTGCTGGTCCATCTTCAAAATTGAAACCATAAAAAAGTATTTCGCTGACGCAAAAAACGCAAATTTAATTTATTTACGTACGTAGGGGTGCGAAGCAAAACACGATCGTAAAAAAATTTAATCAAAAGTGTTGCATTCGAAAAATCTCGTGTCTATACTATAAGTGCAAATACAACAACATTGCCCCCTCAATGCTTGCATGTAATTAGCGAAATTGCCCGTTAATTCCAGATCTGGACCCATTAACCAGGTCGCAACACTCTCCTAAAAAACAGAGGAGAGGAACACAGAGGAGGATTTTTGTGTTTATGAAGACTAGAAATAAATTGCTGCTCTCAGCATCCGCTATGTTAGTATTAAGTGCTGGTGCGATGGTCACCGGTACCGTTGCGTGGTTCACAGCCACCCGTCAACTCAATGTCAACTTTTCCAATGTCACCGTTATGTCGACTCAAGGCGATCTTGACATCGCTTTAGTCCCACAATCAGGTTATACCGAAGATGATGGTACACCTGGTCAAATCGATATTGAATACGCCGCCACCACCACCGATATCTCGGGCGATGGCATTACTTTCTACAAACCAGAATGGAACATTGACTATACTGCCGCGATTGCGATGGAAGATGTTACCAATTTGACCAATTTCCCTGGATATTATGTTGATTTCCAACTCACGATCAGCCGCACGAACACCGGACCGAATGATGGCTTCTTAGTTTATCTTGGCGATGGTAGTGCCGTTGTCCCAGCCTCATCCGATCCTGAAGACGTTGCTGCCGCTAACTCAGTTCGTGTTGCGATTTTAGATGAAGCAAAAGCCGTTCGCAAAGTCCTGTGGGCTGCTGATGATGGCGATGCCACCTATGAATATATCGCGGCCGAAGCGCTAGCGACATTCGAAGGTTTAAATGGATACGAAGCTAAAGACGCTGAACTTTTATCCGACTTTGTCGAAGGTGATTTTGTCCTTCATGATGAAATCTCGGGCTTAACCCACATCGGTGGAAATTCCCCGGAAATCGCTGATTTAACCAAAACGGTCGGAGATGTTGCCATTACTGAAGAAATCGTGACCGTCCGCATTTGGCACGAAGGCACCGACGTTGATTCAGACGACGCTGCCAAACTAGGTCAATACAGTATCGTTCTCGACTTCTACTCAATGGGCTTCTAATTAGTTATTCGAAAAACTTAGTTTCTTGCTTTAAATTAAAAACCAGAGATAAAATGCGCAAAACATTTACACTCTGGTTTTTTTCTTGTAGTATGAGAAATGGATTAAATAATCTAGTTATTTATATAATATATGGTAAAATTTAATCACTTTATTTACCTACGAGGACAATAAATGAACGCTACACCAAAGAAGATTGACAAGAAAACGATCAACCTTGTCTTAACCATTGCTGAAATCGTGCTGATTGCTATTTTGCTGACGATTTCGCTGATCGCCATGTTTACATTGGAGTCGAATACGAATCCAACCAATTGGTTTATGGAATTCATCGCGTTCCTTCAAACGCAGACAATCTGGTTCTTCATTTTAATTGTCCTTCCGTTAATCGGCTTCTTCTTATTTAATGGCTATATGTTATTCAAGGCCATCTATGCTGACAAAGTCGCCAAACCAAGCGTCACGGAAGTCGATAAAGCTGCCATGATTGAAGAGGCAAAACGCCAGCTGCGCGAAGAGCTGATGAAAGAAATGCAAGCTCCAAAACCAGACAAAGAAAACAAATAAACGATTAAAGTCCTATAAATAGGACTTTTTTCTTATACTAAAAAAATACTTGCAAAATTGTTGACAACTTGTTTTGTTTGTTTATAATTGTAATTGGAAAAGAGCAAAACTAGGGAAACCTAGCGACGCAAAGCTAAAGGGCCTGTACTCTAACGAGGGATGGTAGCCAGTTGCCTAACACGGAATAAGAACCGACTTATCCGATCCCGGGCAATGATTGGTTATCATCGTTTTTTAGACTCTGTAAAGTAAAAGGTGGAAAAAGGTGGAATGAGTCATCCACCCCGTCAAA
>OFEK01000090.1_pt1 | contig 129690 bp, 129 predicted proteins | sample 1521131 | NCBI WGS metagenome assembly OFEK01 (sample SAMN05720209, study PRJEB24109) | activated sludge metagenome | isolation source: Anaerobic digester | place: China | collected 2015-12-16 | reverse complement strand
TAGGTTCTATGGACTTTTATTATTTGTTTCGTTGCATTTAGATTTACAATCTCCCAAAATGTGATAAAAGCATAAATGTCTTGACAAAACAGGCTATTTTTGGTAAATTATTATAGTGCATAAGGGAATGGTATAAATGAGAGAAAAAGTAATCTTAATTTGTGAAGAGTGCCTTTCGAGGAACTATACAACACAAAAAAATAAACTAAATAACAGTTCTCGAGTGGTATTAAAGAAATTTTGTGTCCGTTGTGGAAAACACACCGTTCACAAAGAAACAAAATAGGAGGAATGCCAAAATGGCTGTAAAAAACGAGACAAAACAAGTAAAAGCAGTTGAAACTGCACCAAAACAAAAAGAAAAAAGAAATTTTGTAATTGAGATTTTATCAAAAGAATATAAATATGAAAATTTATTCTTGATGATTCTATCATTATTAGCAATTGTTTTAGGGGTGTTAATCATCAATGGAACACTGGTAGTTAATGAATCATTCTTTATTATTGGTACTTATCCAATGGTATTCTCATGGATTTTAGTAGCACTAGGAGTCATTTCTTTGTTGTTAGTAATTTGGCCATTTTACAAACCTTCATTTATTGAGTTGAAAAGAGTAACTTGGTTAACAAGAAATCAATTTTTAGGAAACATTTCAAAAGTATTTTTATTTATATTGTTTATTTCATTAATGTTTTTCGTACTAGATTTGGCAATTTCAGGTATCTTTACTTTACTAAAATTGTCCTAGGAGAAAACTATGGCAGGTAACAATGAAAGAGCATGGTATGTTGTTCAAACATACTCTGGGTGTGAAAACGCCGCAAAAACCAATCTGGAATTACGCATCAAATCGATGAATATGGAAGATTTGATCTTTAGTGTTTTGGTACCAGAAGAAACAACGTATGAAAAGAAGAAGAATGGTGAAATGAAAGAAGTCATCGTGAAACCTTTTCCTGGGTATGTTTTTATAGATATGATAGTAACCGATGAGTCCTGGTTTATGGTGCGTAATACACCGATGGTTACAGGGTTCTTAGGATCAAGCGGAAAGGGTGCAAAACCAGTACCTCTTCAAAATGATGAAATTAATCCAATCTTAAAAAGTTATGGATTATTAAATGTCACTCCGCCTAAAGTAGCTGCTGGAGACAAAATAAAGGTAATATCTGGAACTTTTATAGGACAATATGTCACAGTTGATTCTGTTGATGCGCAAAAACAAACAGTTAAAGTTTGGATTGAAGTTTTTGGAAGAAAAACGCAAGCAGAATTATCATTCGACGAAATCGAAAAAGTATAGAAGTCAGAAATGGCTTCTTTTTTCTAAATTTCATTACTTCGTAATGAAAAGAGTGGAGAAAACCAACATATTATGATATAATTGTATGGATGAATTGGAGGTATTACTATGAAATTAGCAATCGGTTCCGATCACGCAGGTTATGCATTAAAAGAGGTTGTAAAACAACATCTCATTTCTACTGGTCATACTGTGATTGACTATGGTACACATGATGTTAGTAGTGTGGATTATCCAGACTATGCATCACTAGTCAGTCAATCCGTTATGGAGAATGAATCCGAATTTGGAATTCTAATCTGTTATACTGGTATTGGAATGAGCATAACTGCAAACAAATTCAAAGGAATAAGAGCAGGATGCGTCGGCGATGTTGAGGGTGCATATTTAACAAGAGCACACAATAACGCCAATGTTTTATGTATGGGGTCAAGAAAGACCACAGATCAACTCGCTTGCGATATCGTAGACACATTTATTAGAACAGAGTTCGAAGGTGGAAGACACGAACGACGTGTCAAAAAAATGATGGATATAGAAAGTGAGGACTAGAATGAAAGTAGGAAAAGTAGTTATTTTTGATCACCCATTGATACATCATAAATTATCATTGATTCGTGATGAAGCAACAGGTACAAAAGATTTTAGACAAACCGTATCAGAAATTGGTGCGTTAATGGCATATGAAATTACAAGAGATCTTAAGACAGATGAAAAGTATGTCAAAACCCCAGTAGGAATTGCGAAAACAAGGGTGTTAAGCAATGGTGTCGTGATTGTTCCAATCCTAAGAGCAGGACTGGGAATGGTTGATGGGATGACAAGTTTAATCCCAACAGCGAAAGTAGGTCATATTGGTTTATATCGTGATGAAACGACGCTCGAACCACATACCTATTATGCTAAATTTCCAGAAATCATGCCGGTATCTACCGTGATTGTAATTGACCCGATGTTAGCAACAGGTGGGTCTTTATCAAAGGCAATCGACCTAATCAAAGAACGTGGTGCAACTGATATCAATTACGTTGGATTGGTTGGTGCACCTGAAGGGGTGGCTCGCATTCAAAAAGATCACCCGGATGTCAATATTTTCTTAGCAGCATTAGATGAAAAGTTAAATCAGCACGGATATATTATACCAGGTCTTGGTGACTGTGGAGACAGACTATTTGGAACCAAATAGAGGTGATTTTGAATGGATCAAAACAGTAGAAGTGGTTTGAGAACATACACAATCATTGTTAACTCTGTGTTTCAACTACTCACAACAATAGCACTAGGTTATGGAGTTGGCTGGTTGTTGGATAGATCCAATGATACTGTGTTGTATAGAGCGATTGGTCTTGTAGTTTTCTCTATCATTGGGTTGATTAATTTCATTGTACAATTGAATAAATTAGCCACTGGTGGTAAACATGTTAAATAGATTAGATTTTGAGCACAAACCAGTCAGAGCCATTGTAATTCTAACGTTATTGTTTACTTTGGTATTATCAATAATAGGACTCATTTTCATACCAGATAAGTATATTATACTTAGTTTCCTTGTTGGTGTAAGTGCATCTTTAATTGGCTTTTTATTGAGTGCGTATCGTACAGACTTAATTTTACAAGAAAAACCATCAAAACCTGCACTTATTACCATCATTGGCTTTACATTAAATTATTTTATTTATGGATTGTCTTTATATCTTAGTTTGAAAATAGAATCACTAAACATTTTTGCATGTTTAGCAGGATTATTACTGATTAAAATCACAATTTATTTTAAATATGGAATGATCGATATGAGAAACCAAAACAAAAAAGCAACAAAAGAAGGTGATATGATTGATTAGTTTAACAACATTTGGTGAGTTTTATACGAGTTTGTCACCTAATATACGATCTTCAATCTTGATTACAGTAATCTTGGTTGTATTTATATTAGTAGTAAATCGAAAATTAAAAAACCATGATGCAACCAAAACTCCAACCGGAATTGTTTTGATTGCTGAATTACTGGTTGATATGATTAATAACTTTACCAAAGATATTATGGGAAAATCATGGAAGAAATATGCGGCATACATTTTAACACTCGCAATGTTTTTGTTTTTTGCCAATATTTCCGGTTTGTTGGGACTTTATCCCCCAACAGCTAATGTTGCAATCACAGTTTCACTTGGCCTTGTGACATTTGCGATGATTCAATACTCTGGGTTTAAAAATAATGGCTTTAAGAATTATTTAAAGTCTCTTGCAGACCCAAGTCCACTTATGTTACCATTGAATATTATTGGAGAAATTGTTGTTCCATTTTCATTGGGATTTCGTTTATTTGGAAATATCTTAAGTGGTTCTATTCTTCTTGCCTTAATATATGGAATGTTTGAGGCAATGAACATTGGTTTAGTTGCACCGTTTGTAACACCAATATTCCATGCGGTATTCGACATCTTCTTTGGACTTATTCAAACAGCTGTCTTTATCATCTTAACTATGGTCTTTATTTCTAGCAAAATGCCAGAAGAAGAAATAAACAACTAAAATAAAAATAGGAGGAAAACATGAATTTATTACAATCTTTACAAATTATACTAGAAGTAGCGTATAGCCCTGACTTCGTCAAAGGTATGGCTATGATCGGTGCGGGAATCGCAGTATTCACTGGGTTTGGTACTGGTATCGGACAAGGTTATGCTGCAGGTAAAGGGGCAGAAGCAATTGGTCGTCAACCTGAGGCTGCATCAACCATTCGTACGAATACAATCGTATTAGCAGCGATTGCAGAAACAACTGGGATCTATGGATTCGTTACAGCTTTAATTATGGTTTTTGCTGTTGGGTTAGCATAATTACAAATAAAATTATAGGAGGGTCCCTTTATGGAGCGAGTTGCTGAAACCATTAAGGATATAATATTTGCAGGAATTGATTTACTCGAGAAAGGTCTTGGAGTAACTTTTTCAACGATGATCATACAGTTGTTAGCAACTCTAATATTATTTTTGTTTGTCCGATTCTTTTTTTGGAATAAAATTACAAAGATTTTAGAAGATAGAAAAGCGTTGGTAACAAAAGGTCTTGATGAAAAAGATAAAGCTATTGCTGAGGCTGGAGTGATTCGAGATCAAATCTTAGAAGAAAAAGCTCATGCAAAAAAAGAAGCTTCCATGATTTTAGATGAAGCTAAAAAACGTGCAACCTCTGAAGGTAGAGATATTATTCGATTGGCAAAGATAGAAGCAGAAGAAGAAAAATCAACCGCCAAAGAAGAAATCAAGTTAGAAAAAGCACGTCTTGAAAAAGAAATCAGTAATAGAATTGTAGAAGTTGCATCAGCATTAGCAGAAAAAATAATTGAAGATGAAGTTGATACGAAAAAGCATAAGAAGTTAATTGATCAATTTATTGATAAGGCTGGTCAACAATAATGGTTCATACGGTAAGTTTACAGTATGCGAATGCGTTGTTTGATTTAGCAGGGAAAGATCAACAACTTATCAAACTCTACTTAGAGAATTTGAAAGTTATTGAACAAAGTATTTTAAACAACTCCATGTTTAGTAAAGTATTGAATCATCCGAAAATATCCAAGTCAGAGAAAAAAGAGATTTTTCAACAAGTGTTATCTTCACAAGTGGATGAAAACTTATTGTACTTTATATACGTGTTGGTCGATAATGATCGAATTGATATTCTAAATGATATCATTGATGCCTATCAATATCTTATAGACCAACAAAATAAAACAAAGCATGTCACTGTTTATTCAAAAATCCAATTAACAAACGAAGAAATAACCAAACTAACAAGTAAACTTAGTGATAAATTGAATTCAAGTGTTGAGATCAAGAATGTGATTGATGAATCAATCAGTGGTGGAATAAGATTAGAGTACGATGGCTATGTATTAGATGATACTTTAACTTCCAAACTAAACAGACTGAAATCAGTCTTAAAGAGTAAGTAGCGGGGAGTGAAATTTTTGAAAACATTAAGAATGGAAGAAATTAGTTCTTTGATCAAAGAACAGATAAAAAAATACGCGGATAAAATTGAAACAATAGAAACCGGTACTGTTATCAAGGTTGGTGATGGTATTGCTTTAGTACATGGATTAGAAAAAGCAATGCAAGGAGAATTGTTAGAGTTTCCAAATGGCGTATATGGAATGGTTCTTAACCTTGAAAAAGACTATGTAGGAGCTATTTTATTTGGGAATTCACAATTAATCAAAGAAGGCGATTCGGTAAAATGTACAAAGCGCATTTTGGAAGTTCCAGTAGGTGATGCACTAATAGGACGTGTTATTAACTCACTTGGACAACCAATTGATGGAATGGGAAAAATAGACGCAAGAACATATCGACCAGTTGAGAAAAAAGCATCCGGCGTTATGGCAAGACAATCAGTATTTCAACCATTACAAACAGGGATAAAAGTAATTGACGCACTTGTTCCAATTGGAAGAGGACAACGTGAGTTAATCATTGGTGACAGACAAACCGGAAAAACATCCATCGCAGTAGATACAATCATTAACCAAAAAGGTCAAAATGTGATTTGTATTTATGTTGCGATTGGGCAAAAAGAATCTACTGTTGCAAGTGTTATTGAAACATTAAAGCAACATCATGCAATGGATTACTCAATTGTTGTAAGTGCATCTGCTAGTTTACCTTCTCCTTTATTGTACTTAGCACCTTATGCAGGTGTTACAATCGCAGAAGAATTTATGTATAGTGGAAAAGATGTGTTGGTTATTTACGATGACTTAACAAAGCATGCCGTTGCTTATCGTGAATTATCGTTGTTACTTCGTAGACCGCCAGGCCGCGAAGCATTCCCAGGAGATGTTTTTTACTTGCACTCTAGATTATTAGAACGCGCTGCTAAGTTAAATGATGAGTTAGGTGGAGGATCAATCACTGCCTTACCAATTATTGAAACACAAGCAGGTGACATTTCTGCATACATTCCAACCAACGTTATCAGCATTACAGACGGACAAATCTTCTTACAATCTGATTTGTTCTACGCAGGTATCCGACCAGCCATCAGTGCAGGATTGTCAGTATCGCGTGTTGGAGGAAATGCTCAAATCAAAGCGATTAAAAAAGTTTCAGGGACACTACGTCTCGATCTTGCATCATTTAGAGAACTAGAAGCATTTACACAATTTGGTTCTGACTTAGATGAAGCAACAAAAATTAAACTAGAGCGTGGAAAACGCACCGTTGAAGTATTAAAACAAGGACTTCATGCGCCGATTCCAGTTGAACATCAAGTTGTAATCTTGTTTGCCTTAACAAACGGATTCTTAGATGACATTGCTGTTGATAAGATTTCTAAGTTTGAAAAAGAGTTGTACCAATATTTACACCAAAATGAGTTTGCAAAACATATTGTTGCTGATATCAAAAAGTCGAAACAATTACCTGATGTTGATAGAATGAAACAAATGTTACAGGAGTTTAAAAGATTATTCTAGAAAGGATGTGAGTATATGCCTGCATCGATTAGAAAAGTTAAGAGTCGAATCAATGCGACCAGAAAGACATCACAAATAACCAAAGCTATGCATATGGTGTCCGCATCCAAACTAAAAGGTGCTGAACGCGGAATCAAGGCGTATCGACCTTTAATGAATAAAATAGAAGAAATTATTGGTAATATTGTGCACAATATGGATGATTTAAAACATCCTTTGTTAGAAGAACGAAAAGTTAGAAAGACATGCTACCTTGTTATCTCATCAGATCGGGGATTAGCTGGTCCATTTAACTCTAATATATTTAAGACATTGTTAAAAGAAGTTTCAAAGCATACTTCAAAAAATGAGTATGTGGTTGCTCCACTTGGTTACAAAGCATTTATTTTCAGTAAGAAAATGAATTACCCAATGGTACAAACAGAGTTTGTCCCACTCAAAGACGATGTTGAGTTCTTAGATATTGCCGAAACAATTCGAAAAATAATATACATGTATATGTCACAACAAATTGATCGTGTGGTTATCATATATAATCGCTTTATTAACACGATTGCACAAAGTCCAGAGACGAAAATATTATTGCCAATTACGGAAAAGTTTAATAGTAGCACAAAACACCTCATCTATGATTTTGATGGTGGTGTCGGGCAAATCTTAAACACAGTACTTCCAATGTACATTGAAGATTTGATTTATGGATGCATCTTAGATTCAAAGGCAAGTGAACATGCTTCTAGAATGACAGCTATGAAGAATGCAACAGACAACGCAGAAGATGTAATGGCAAAATTAGAATTATTGTACAATCGAGCACGCCAATCTGCAATCACACTAGAATTGACAGATATTATTGGCGGTGCAAATGCGATTAGTGAGAACTAAGAGGAGGAAATCGAATGAACAAAGGTCATATTGTTCAAGTTACAGGACCGGTTGTTGATGTGAGATTTGATACGGGTCATTTACCGAGTATCTATAACGCATTGACAATTAAAGTCAGTGAAAAAGAAAATAGTGGTATTGCGATCAATTTAACCGTTGAGGTAGCAATGCATTTAGGAGATAATATTGTAAGAACCATCGCTATGGATGCAACCGATGGACTTGTGCGTGGTATGCCTGTAGTAGATACAGGACACCCAATTCGAGTTCCTGTTGGACAACAGACACTAGGACGAATTTTCAATGTCTTAGGAGATCCAATTGATGGCAAAGGTGATATTGATTCAAAAGTTGAAAAAATGCCAATTCACCGTGATGCTCCAAAATTAGAAGAACTAGTTGGAAAAGTAGAAATTCTAGAAACGGGTATCAAAGTAGTAGACTTACTTGCTCCTTATATTAAAGGTGGTAAAATTGGTTTATTTGGTGGAGCTGGTGTTGGAAAAACAGTATTGATTCAAGAATTAATTCACAACGTTGCGCAAGAACATGGTGGTATTAGTGTATTTGCCGGTGTTGGAGAGCGTACTCGTGAAGGAAATGATTTATATCACGAAATGAGTGCAACAGGGGTAATTCAAAAAACAGCAATGGTCTTTGGACAAATGAATGAACCACCTGGAGCAAGAATGCGTGTTGGACTTACGGGATTAACCATGGCAGAATATTTCAGAGATCGTGAAAATCAAGATGTATTGCTTTTTATTGACAATATCTTCCGATTTACCCAAGCAGGTAGTGAGGTAAGTGCGTTACTAGGAAGAATGCCATCCGCAGTAGGATACCAACCAACGTTATCAACAGAAATGGGACTACTTCAAGAACGTATTACATCTACCAAAGATGGATCGATTACATCCATTCAAGCAGTATATGTTCCAGCAGATGATTATACGGATCCTGCTCCTGCCACAACGTTTATTCATTTGGATGCCACAACGAATCTTAGTAGAAAGATTGCAGAAGAAGGAATTTACCCGGCGGTAGACCCACTTGCTTCAACCTCTAGAGCACTAACTCCTGAGACGGTTGGAGAAGAACATTACCAAGTAGCAAGACAAGTACAAAAAACGATTCAACGTTACAATGAATTGCTTGATATTATTGCTATCTTAGGTATGGATGAATTAAGTGATGAAGATAAGTTATTGGTAGCTCGCGCAAGAAGAGTACGCTTGTTCTTATCTCAAAATACCCATGTTGCAGAACAATTTACAGGACAACCTGGTGTATACGTACCGGTTGCTGAAACTGTTCGAGGATTCAAGGAAATATTATCAGGAAAATACGATGATTTACCAGAAGAAGCATTCCGCTTTGTTGGTACAATCGATGAAGTAATAGAAAAAGCAACCACAATGCAAAAAAAGTAGGTGATTAAATGTTAAAAATCTCAGTTGTATCTCCTTCGGGAATCATATTTGAAGGCGATGCTAGATACGTTGTTGTATCTGGTAACAATGGTCAACTTGGAATTTTGAAAAATCACGTTCCTGTTGTTGTGCCGATTACAAGAGGATTTGTTAAGGTTGAGCAAGAGGAAACTACAACGTATGTTGTTATCGCAAATGGTGTTTTAGAACAAAGTGATAACGTTATAACTGTCATTGCACAAGAGGCTTCACTTGGGGCAGATTATGAAGCTGCAAGTAACAAGTTAATCGAAATGCGCAAGACTCGCAAAGCAGAAAATCAAAAAAGAATGATGGATTTTGTGCAAATGGAAATGGAATTGAAGAAAAATATCAAAGAAACTAGCAATTAATCCTATAATATAAGAAAGCGGGAAAACCGCTTTTTTGTTTTTACTTACATAGTTTTATTATTATTCTTGGAATTTATTAACATTTCATATATAATAAAGTATATCTTACAAAGGAGGACTATTAAATGACACTTAAGAACAAAATCATGGCTGCAACACCACTACTAGCAGTGTTTACTTTTTTACTTTTGATTTTTGTTGTCAATGTTCCAGCTAAGTTTGCTTGGTTGGTATTTTTGATGATTCCAATTATGCCATACCTAATCGGCAAAAAACAAATCAGATTGTCAATTGGATTGTTTATTACAATCATTTACCTCATTTTAGGTTTTGCATTTGATTTGTGGCACCCAGCATGGATTATCTTCTTATTAATCCCTGTATTTCACATTTTCTTTACCCCCTCAAAAATAGAAGTGCTGTAATGGAAGTTCTTAGAAGACTAGAATATCTGGTCTTCTTTTCATTTCTATTAAATTGATGAGAATTTCTATTAAATTGATGAGAATTGATGTTGAAATTAATCTTTATTCATGGTATACTTTCTATGTACAACTAAATAAACTATATTTGGTTCATTATGATTAATAAGGAATTAGGTGAAATGCCTAAGCTGTCCCAGCAACCGTAATGTGGACGAAAGTCGAATATACCACTGTGAATAACGGGAAGGTCGATGAGTAGGTTGAAGCAAAGCCGGTAGACTTGCCAGATATAACTAGTTGCTCCTGGGATTGGGTAAAGACTATGATTTTTCGAATAGAATCAGTGTAGTCTTTTTATCCTATTTATGTAACGAAATAGGATTTTTTTAATCCCACCTGAAATATTTTATGAAGGAGGGTTTTTATGAAACTGAAAGGAAAATTAATCGTCAGTTTAATTGCGGGTCTTATCTTACTAGCATCAGTTATTTATGGGTCATTTTTATTGATTCAAGGTGCACAAAACGATGGACATGTAACAATTACAATACTTGATGAAAATGGAACAGAAGTTGGTTCAAAAGAAGTTGGTTTTAAAACCGGTGATTCTTTTATTGAAGTACTAAACAAAAGTGGATTGGCATTTGAGTTTAGCGAACCACATCCACAATTTGGAGTGTCTGTTACAGTGATTAAAGGTATTTCACTTGGCGAGTTCCAGTGGTGGGAACATAGTATCAATGGTTCGCCATCGATGACTGGTGTTAGCACCCAAGCATTTCAAGATGGCGATATCTTTGTATTCCAAGTAAAATCGTGGGCGTAAGCAAATTATGACAGTAAGAAGAATGATAATCATTGCAACAATGATTACAATTGTCGTTGCGTTAGAACAGTTGATGGCTGTTTTACCAAACATACAGTTAACCGTAGTACTTTTAATGGTTTTTATTAGTGTACTTAACTTACCTGAAAGTTTAATTTTGGTATTGATTTATACGATTCTAGATAATATCATAGGTGGCATTTCCGTATATTTTATTCCGATGTTAGCGGCATGGAGTATTTTTGCGGTGATTGTTTATATGATTAAAAACAATTTCAAACGACTAATTTGGTTTGGATCGTTATTTCCATTACTATACACCATATTCTTAGGCGTACCGTATATCATTATCAATAGTCTTGATCCGTTAGGGTACTTTATCGCTGATATACCGTTCACAGCAATATTCATTGTAAATAATTTATTAACCATAGCATGGTTTTATCCGATATTACAAAAAACACTCGTAAAAGTGATAGGAGGAAAATATGAAAATTTACACGAAACGCGGTGATCAAGGTGTTACTGATTTGATTCGCAAACGAGTTGGAAAAGATGATTTGAGAATTTCATCAATTGGAACCGTCGATGAAGTAATGGCTACGATTTTGATGGCAAAACAAAAGATAACGAATCAAAGTATTATTGAAGAACTAGACAAAGTCTATGATTTACTTATGTCAGTTTGTCATGAAATTGCATTAGGAGTTGTTGATAGTTATAAAATCAACGATGATGTGATTAAATGGTTAGAAAGTCGAATTGATTACTTCGATTCACTGTTACCACCTATTCGGGAGTTCATTAAACTTGACAAAAATGAAGCAGCTGCTTGGATTAACATCGCTCGGGTTACAACGAGAAGAAGTGAAAGACAGCTTGTTTCTGCTAGCATCAACTATGAATTCAATAAAAACTTATTGTCATTTTTAAATCGTTTATCGGATTATTTCTTTAATCTTGGAAGATATTTAAACCAATAAAATGAAACAACAGGGTACGTATCATATGCTACCCTGTTTTTTATTTGGTGATATTGACATTGCTATGGTATAATATAAACAGGTGGTGATGCATTGTGGAACGTTATGCGGCGGTATTATTTATTCTTTTTTTTCTAGCGCTTATTCCAATTACGTTTAAAGTGCTGATGGCACTTGAAGTCAACTTGTTATTTAAACAAGGGAAAGTGATGGAGATCCGTATTGCATATATTGGATTATCGATTATATTTTCATATCTTGTGTCAAAAGGAATTGTTGAAGTAATCGAACGGCTTTATCAAATTTTCTATATATAACAAAAAAATAGGATTAAGAATCCTATTTTTTTATGATTGCAGCTCCTTTGCTTCTATTATGAATGTCGCTAATAATAGAATCTAGAAGGTCTTGTTCTAATTCTACAGTGAGTGTGATTGATGCATCAAAGACTCGTTGAAGTATGGTCGCATTTTGCAAGGCAGTTTCCATTTCATGTAGAAGCGGGTAGGGAATGACAACTTGAATTCGAGTATATTTTTTTAATGGAATCAAATTGGATAGTTTTAGTGTTTCACTCACACTTTTGGTATAAGCACGAACCAGTCCACCAGCACCAAGTTTAATACCACCATAGTATCTTGTTACCACAGCAACAATATTGGTTACATGGTTTTTTCGTAATACCTCAAGCATAGGTACACCGGCTGTCTTACTTGGTTCACCATCATCGCTTGAACCACCATATTCACCTGCATCCCCAAGTACATATGCGGAACAGTTGTGAGTTGCATCATAATTCAGCTTTTTAATCGATTGAATAAATGATTTAACCTCTTCTTGATTACTTACATAAGACAAATAGCACCTGAAAATACTTTTGTTAATTTCAATTTCATTAGTTATAGGTTCTTTTAAGATTACCATTTTATCACCTATTTTGATTATACCACGTTCTTACTTGAATCGAAAGAAAGAGAAAAACAATTTTCAGAAAATCTTGGTACAAGTGTTAAATCATGTTATAATAATATAAGAGGGATGATCGTATGAAAGCAGCAATTGTAAGCATAGGTGATGAAGTATTATATGGAAAAATAATCAACTCAAATGCTGCCTATTTAAGCAAGCAGTTGAGCATAATAGGCATAGAAGTTGTTGTCCATATTACCACTGGAGATTCCTATGAATCCATTTATAAAGTGTATCAAGAATTACTGAAAACCGATATCGCGGTCATTATAAGCACTGGTGGTCTCGGTCCAACACACGATGATTTTACGAAAAAAGTAATTGCTGATGTATGCGGACTTGAGATGGTATTTTATCAAGAGGCATTTGATCATTATGATGCTATATTTAAAAAAAGCAATACAATTACCTATGATTCAAATTTATCACAAGCCTATTTTCCAAAAGGTTCCTCTTTGGTTCCAAACGACCGAGGGACAGCTTTTGGAGGTATTTTAAACTATTCAGAGAAAGATATAATTATGTTAGTAGGTCCACCATTTGAGTTGATTGAAATGGTTGAACATACTATATTACCATTTCTTCAAACAAAGAGTCTAAACCACACCATTTTGGAAGAATATTATGTAATGGGCGGTGGGGAATCACAATTTGAAGATAAATTAAAACCTGTCTTTGAAGCATATCCAATGGTAACAATTAACCCTTACGCAAGTCGGGGAATTATCCGATATGTTATTAAAGCAAACGAAGATTACACAAAAGAGTTTCAACTTGCGAAAGATGCATTCTTTGAACTTTTAGGTGATCACGTAGTGGGCCTTGCAAATAAAGAAATAGAAGAGTATGTATTCGATGAACTTTATGAAAAGAAAATGAAGATATCTGTTGCTGAATCATGTACAGCTGGGATGTTTATTTCAAAACTTGTAAATGTAAGTGGCTCATCAATGATATTTGACGAAGCGTTTATTACCTACAGCAACCAATCAAAAATGAAAACACTTGGAGTTACTAAGTCGTTGATTGCAGAATATGGTGCGGTAAGTGCTGAAGTCGCTGAAGCAATGGCTTTGGGGGCGAAAATAAAAGCAAAATCCAACATTGGAGTGGGTATTACAGGAATTGCTGGTCCTACAGGGGGAACGCTGCTTAAACCAGTTGGTTTAGTCTATTTTTCCTTTGCCATGGAAGACTATGTTTACATCGAACGAAAGCAATTTCAAGGATCTCGTGAAGATATAAGAACAAAAGCAACAATGTATATTTTGTGGAGACTATTAGTAGAACTAAGAAAACGCAAATAGAACATTGTGTATTGTTCATGAATGAAAGAAGAGGTGAGAAAAATGGAAGACAGTCCAAGGTCAACACTTGAAGGCATACCGATATGCATTAGGAATCATACCGATGCTTTTTTGAGTATTGACTCAAATCATCATCCTTTTTCCGCCGATGAGGTATGTCCTAACTAACTATTCAATGATAGAAGGAGGGCAAATATGGAAAGAATTTTAAATTACATTGAAGAAAAAAACTATCAAGCAATCAAAGAGTATATGAACGAGATTGATATCGTTGATATCGCTGAAATCTTTGAAGAATTACCAGAAATTAAGGTTGTAAAATTATTTCGACTACTAAACAAAAACAAAGCAGCTGAGGTTTTTGCGTACCTTTCTGTTGACAAACAACAACTTATTGTAGAAGCTATTACGGACTCAGAAGTTGCAAAAATCATGGAAGAGTTGTTTATTGATGATGCGGTTGACTTTATTGAAGAGATGCCAGCAGGTGTTGTAACAAGAGTATTAAAAAATGTCAGTTCCAAAACACGCAACTTAATCAATCATTTTTTACAATACCCAGAAGATTCTGCTGGTAGTATTATGACGATTGAGTTCGTAGAACTCAAAGAAACACTCACGGTCAAGGAAGCGTTTGACTATATTCGTAAGACCGGTGAGGACAAGGAAACCATCTATACTTGTTATGTCATAAGTCCGGATCGAAAACTTTTAGGTGTAGTAGAAGTAAAACATTTATTGTTAGCTCAACCTACGGACCTAATTCGAGACATTATGAAAAAAGTGGTAGCTTACGCCCACACCACAGATGATCAAGAACACATTGCAAATGAATTTAAGCGTTATGGATTGCTTGCGATGCCTGTTGTGGATAAAGAAGAAAGACTTGTAGGTATCGTTACCATCGATGATATCGTTGATATTATTGAAGAGGAAAATACCGAAGACTTCCAAAAAATGGCTGCTTTAGCACCATCGGATGAACCATACTTAAAAACTGGAACCTTTGAACTCGCAAAGCATAGAATCGTATGGCTGCTTGTGTTGATGTTATCTGCTACCATTACTGGAGTCATAATAACAGGTTTTGAGGATGCTATATTAATAGTACCAGCACTTGTTGCATTCATCCCAATGTTAATGGATACAGGGGGAAATGCTGGAGCACAAGTTTCTACGTTAGTAATTCGTGGTTTAGCGTTACAAGAAATTGAGACAAAAAATATATTAAAAGTGCTTTGGAAAGAAATCAAGGTAAGTGTGGTTGTTGGATTTGCGTTAGCACTTGTAAACTTCATTCGTATATGGATTATGTATGATCTTTCATTGGCGATTGTTGTATCGATTACGTTGTATTTTACTGTTATTATTGCAAAGGCGGTTGGATCAATCTTGCCTTTGGTTGCAAAAATGGTGAAACTCGACCCTGCATTAATGGCTGCTCCAATCATCACCACCATTGTAGATGCATCTGCTTTGGTAATCTACTTTATGGTCGCAAGAGTTCTTTTAGGGATATAAATGTGAATTAAAGGACTAAGATTTCATTCTTGGTCTTTTTTATCAAAACTACTTTCATAAAAACGGTTGTAAAAAACTATATTTTGTGATAAAATATACTAGGTTATTATAACTTGGAGGTTAGACAAAATGGAGAACAATTACATTAATGAAGTCCTTTTAAAGCAAATTGCCGCCAGCCAAAAGATAAAGATTTCACAAATCAATGCGGTATTGGCATTGCTGAATGAAGGGGCTACGGTTCCATTTATTGCTAGATATCGTAAAGAGGTAACTGGTGGACTTGATGAAGAACAAATCCGAGCAATTCATCAAGAGTGGGACTATGGACAAAAATTAGCTCAACGTAAAGAAGACGTGATGAGATTAATTGAAGAAAAAGGTAAACTCACTGATGAAATTAAAAATGCGATTATTGTTTCAACGAAACTCGCAGAAATAGAAGACATTTATAGACCTTTCAAAGAGAAAAAGAAAACAAGAGCAACCGATGCGAAGAAAAAAGGGTTGGAACCTCTTGCAGAATACTTATTAAGTTTCCCTACGGAAGGTGATTATTTCGCAGAAGCTGCAAAATATGTCACAGCTGAAGTAACTGAGGAAATGGAAAAAGAAGGTACTGTAGTTGCAAGTGTTGAAGAAGCTATTCAAGGCGCAAAAGACATTATTGCTGAAATGGTATCAGATGAACCAAAACATAGAGCATGGATTCGTGGTAACTTTGAAAAGCATGCTAAACTAGTAACAGAAGTGAAAGATGAGTCACTTGATCCCAAAAAAGTATACGAAATGTATTATCAATACGAAGAACCAATTCGTCAATTAAAAGACCATAGAATTTTAGCAATCAATCGTGGGGAATCAGAAAAAGTATTAAAAGTTACTTTGGTTGAAGACTATGAGTTTATTATTAACTTTCTATTTCGTCAAGTTATCACAAATGATTCTAGTATTACAAAAATTCCTGTTCAAGAAGCGGTTGAAGATGGATATAAACGTCTAATTAAATCTTCGATTGAACGTGAGATTCGTTCAGAGTTAAAGGAAAAAGCTGAAAATCAAGCCATTCACATCTTTAGTGAAAACTTGAAAAACTACTTATTACAACCACCTATGAAGGGTAAAGTTGTATTAGGAGTTGACCCGGCATATCGAACTGGATGTAAACTTGCAGTTGTAGATGCAACTGGTAAAGTATTGGAAAAAGGGGTTATCTATCCTCATCAAAAATCAGTTGGTGAAGTAGTGAATCAAAATAGAATTGATGAGAGTGTTGATCGTATCATCGGTCTTATCAATCAATTCAACGTTGAAGTAGTAGCGATTGGAAATGGGACAGCAAGCCGTGAAACGGAATCTTTTATATCTGAAACATTGAAAAAGATTAATCGCGAAATATATTATCTAATCGTTAACGAAGCAGGAGCATCTGTTTACTCTGCATCTGATTTAGCAAGAGAAGAGTTTCCAGATTATGAAGTAGAAGAACGTTCAGCGGTATCCATTGCAAGAAGATTACAAGATCCACTTAGTGAATTAGTTAAAATTGATCCAAAATCAATTGGAGTTGGTCAATACCAACACGATGTGACGCAATCGAAATTAAATGACTCCTTGGACTTTGTTGTTCAAACCGTGGTGAATCAAGTTGGTGTTAACATCAACACTGCATCACCATCCTTGTTAAAATATGTCTCCGGACTAAACGCCGGAACAGCGAAGAAAATTGCTGCTTACCGTGAAGAAAAAGGGAAATTTGCATCAAGAGAAGACATCAAAGTGAAAGGTGTTGGACCAAAAGCATTGGAACAAGCAATTGGATTCTTACGTATTGTTGATGGGATTGAACCACTTGATATGACAGAAATCCATCCAGAAAGTTATGATATTGCGAAATCAATATTAAGCAAACTAGGATTTACAACAGCAGATCTTGGAACAGAAGCACTGATTGAAAAAGTAAAACAAGTCAATCGATTGGCATTACGTGAAGAGTTAAATGTTGGTGAATATACATTAAATGACATCTTAGATGCATTTATAGCTCCATTAAGAGACCCTCGTGATAAATTTGACACTCCAATATTAAGAAGTGATGTCTTAAAATTAGAGGACTTAAAACCAGGTATGGAATTACAAGGAACCGTTCGTAACGTGGTTGACTTTGGAGCATTCGTAGACTGTGGCGTGAAAGAAGATGGATTAGTTCATATTTCTAAAATGTCCAAAAAATTTATTAAACACCCATTAGACGTTGTCGGTGTAGGACAAGTTATCAAAGTATGGGTAATTGGTGTAGACCTTAAAAAAGGGCGCCTTCAATTAACAATGATGGCACCTGAGGAAAATATATAAGGTGGAGGGAAAGTATGGTTTTTGATAGAATTAAAGCAATCGTTGTTAAAGAACTAGGAATCGCAGCTGACAAAATTAAGTTAGATTCTCACCTAGTTGACGATTTAGGTGCAGATTCTTTAGACGCTGTTGAATTAGTAATGGCAGTTGAAGAAGAATTTAACATTGAAATCAGCGATGAAGCAGCTCAAAACATCCGTAAAATCAAAGACATTGTAGATTACGTAGAATCAAAAATGTAATCGATGCGATGACTCCAATCAAATGGGGTCATCTTTTTTATAAAATGGTTTGAATTTCAATGATTATTTAGTATAATAAAGAATGTAAGTACTGTTTAGTAAGGAAGTGATCTTATGGCAAAGTTAACAAGACAAGAACGTGCTCAAATGCATCGCATTGAGGAGCTTTTTTCAACATCATTTAATTTCCTGCTTCAAGCTGAAGAGAAAAACCTTGTAAAAAAGGGATTCCCAGACTTAAGTGTAACTGAGATTCATGTCATTGAATCTGTGGATAAATCCAAAACCAAAGCAATGAACGAAGTTGCAAAGCTACTACGTATTACTCCCGGATCACTTACCATATCCGCAAATCGTTTGGTATTAAAGGGGTATTTAGACAAACGAAGAGATCTTGAAGACAAACGCATGGTTTTTGTAGAAGTTACTCCAAAGGGAATGCAGGCATTAAAAGCGCACAATCGATTCCATGATAAACTCATTGAATCAATATTAAGTGAAGACCCAGCAATTGATCCGAAAGTATTTTTATCTGTACTTGAAAAAATCGATCGCTACATTACAGAAAATGAATTATAAAGGTGAAAGAAAATGAACAAACAATTTTTTATTAACAACAGAGAAAAGTATCTTAACCTAGTTGAAAGTGATGCAGTCACCATTCTTTCTTCTGGATTTACCCAATATAAAACAGCAGACCAAGAGCATGAGTTTGTTGTAAATAACAACTTTTATTACTTAACAGGTGTTGATCAAGACAATGTTACTTTGTTCCTAGCTAGAGTAGATGGAAAACGTAAAGAGTACTTATTTATCGACGAAAATGATGAAACTTTAACCAAATGGGTTGGAAGAAAATTGACAAAAGAAGAAGTAAGCGAACTAAGTGGTGTTGCTATTGACAATGTATTATACAATTCTGAATTAGACACCCAATTAAATCAAGTCTTCCAAATGTCAAGAAAATCTTGGGGAGTATTCACAAAATGCTATTTGGATTTAGAACAAAGAAATTTAAAATATTTTACTAATTTTGGATTAGAAACATCTAAATGGTTAAGGGAAAAGTTCCCAGCTATTATTATTAAAAATGCATATCAACCAATCATTTCTTTAAGAGCAATCAAAAATGATGTAGAAGTTGAACTTATCAAACAAAGCCTTGATACAACAAGACTTGGTATTGAAGCAATGTTAAAACAATCAAAGCCAGGCATTCATGAATATGAACTCAAATCACATTTTGATTTTGCATTATCAAAGGCGAACAAAAGACATTCATTTGATTTAATTGCTGCTAGCGGGATAAACGCAGTTACGCTACATTATGTGAAAAATGATGACGTATTAAAAGATGGCGACTTAATCTTATTTGATTTAGGGTGCTATACCAATCATTATGCGAGTGATATTTCTAGAACATTCCCAGTGAATGGAACATTTACAAAACGTCAAAAAGAAGTGTATGAGGCTGTTCTTCGGGTGAACAAACAGTGCATAGAATTTGTTAAAGAAGGAATCACTTGGTCTGAGTTAAACCAATATGCCAAAGGGTTGCTTGCGAAAGAATGTATTCAACTAGGGTTAATCAAAGATGAAGCATTTGTTAGTCAATATTACTATCATTCCGTATCACACTCCTTAGGATTAGATGTTCATGACCCAGCTTTGTACACGGATAAAATAATGGCAGGTGTAGTTCTAACCATAGAACCAGGTCTGTATATCGCAGAAGAGGGTATCGGAGTGCGAATTGAAGATAATATCTTAGTGACCAAAGATGGTCGAATCAATTTATCAAAAGATATAGTAAAAGAAGTAAAAGACATTGAACGCTTAATGGCGAAGTAAATCACGAATCAAAGAACCAACGAATCAATCGTTGGTTCTTTTTTTCGAAAAGAAAGAAAAGCATAATAACTAGTAATTGAACGAAATATATTAGAAAGGAGGAATCAAACAATGAAAAAAATTATCATCATAATCCTATTTTTTATGGTAGCTGGACCGAGTCATGTTTATGCCAAAGAGACAGGTCACGCAGCATTTGAAGAAATCATCTTTCCAAAGGATGCTACAACAAAATTAATCATTGACATGAGTTATCAAGAGAAACAAATCGCTCATGAGCGATTAAAAGAAAAGAAGTTTATTGGGTGGACAATCTATACGATTAATCGCAACGCAGAAGCTATTTATATTGCGGAAACCATATTCTCAAGAAGCAACACAACTAGTACTGCATATGAGTTTAATTATCTATTACGTGAAGGTGACACGATAGAAACAAGCGTGTCCGCAGATGGAAGCATTTCATCCAAAAACAAAGGGAAAATTAAAACCGTAGAAGCAGCACTAGATTTGATTATTCGGGGTCAAATTGGTAAGAAAACAACATTAACGCGAAGTGAAGAAACAAGAATCAAGGTTAATGTCGAGCCAAACACAAAACTGAGTATGAAAATCAAAGGAGAAGCAAAAGTAAGCAATGGAGTTGGAAAGTATTATTTTTTTGGAATTCGGTTCAAAAGTGGTGAATGGGAGTATATTGATGTTGTTACGAGATTTTATGAATTAAGTGAGGAACGTATTCAACCATGAAGATAAATAAAATTCATACTGCTTTTATTGTAGTACTTATGCTAACACTATGTAGCGTTGGTTACTTGCATTTCTACAATAAAAACAAGCAATATACATTTGTAACACAACCATTGTCTCATTCGATTATTTTAACAGATAGCGATTCGACATTTGAACTTATAGTATATAGTTCTAGATCAAAATCAATGTATTTTGAAAAAAAAGCTATTCAATCTATCTCCATAAAGAGTTTACAAACACAAGATGAACTTAAATTGAATTTAGATTCAATTATGTTGTTAGAAAATAAAACCTTGATTGACAAGAAACACTACTACGCCTATAGAATGAAACTTTCAACTAATCTTGTTGATAATTCCGTATTTCAACCATTGAATTATCCGAATGCAAGTTTGCAAATACAATATGTAAATGGAGAAGAGTTGATGCTACCTATAGGAGAAGCAACACTATTAAGAATCGAAAAACTAGGCGTTGTCAACCAGGTATCATCTGACATTAAAATAACAAATTTAAGAGGACTCGTTAATGTTATCAACGACCTATCAACACTAGTGGGTATTGAAATGAACATTACAACAAATTTAAGTTCAGATATTGTCATTAGACAGATCGGTCTTTTAACAGAAGAGGTTAAAATCAATTATGACTATGTTATATTTGATGAAGGATTGTCTTCATTTACTTCTCCAGCAACTGAAGTTTTTGGTGAGACATATCACATCTTTAGGGTGGGTGAAAAAGAGTTATTTGAACATCATATTGTAAACTCTGAAACCCGACTTATTCTACCACTATCATATATAGGTGAAACGAATTTCCTAAATGAAGTTGGGATATATATTGAGTATGTTCAAAATGGAGTTACGAAATACTATGTGTTTGGAACATTCTGTTTTTTTGAAACAACTCCAAATACAAGTAATTGGATCAAATATCAGTATGAACGTAATTGAAATTAAAGATTTAGTGAAGCAATACCCAAAAGTTATCGCATTAAACCATATTAGTCTCTCGATTCGGTCGGGTGAAATTGTGTTATTGGTTGGACACAACGGCAGTGGAAAATCCACGTTATTAAAATGTATTATGAACCACATCCGATATATTGGTAAAATAGAGTGTTTCGAACCTAATATAGGCTACATTCCTGAAAAAGTACTCTTACCTGATTTTATGAAAGTAGAACAGTTTTTAATAGAGATTGGGAGATTAAAATCTACAAAGGAAATCGAAATCAATCCACTCCTAGAACGATACCAACTACTTGATAAGAAAAATCACAAGATATCTTCTTTATCAAAGGGGATGAAACAAAAATTACTGATTATTCAATCTTTTATGGGAGATACAAAACTATTTCTATTTGATGAACCACTAAATGGGTTAGACGAAGCATCAAAGGAATTGTTTATGCAAGACATCCAATCTTTAAGTTCACTAAAGTGTACGATCATTATTACAACGCATTCTCCAGAACATTATCCATTTAAAGAACGCAAGCTATATCACTTTATTCAAGGAGAAGTTCATGAAGTACGTTAAATTGATGAGGTTTCATAGCTATTATATTTTCGGAAAACTTTCAAGTATCATATTTGGTGTCGTTGTCCTTATTTTTGTTTTACTATTTATCATGTCGTCTGGATCATTACAATCACAGTCATTACAAGATTTAAACCGAGTAGCGTACGCAATTGAATATAAGTCAACGATGATTCTAGCTGTAAAAATGATAGGAACACTGATGGCTTGTTATATGTTTGGATATAATTTTCTAAAAACGCAAGATACGTATTATGTGTTTTGTTTGGGAAAACATATAACAAAGAAGGATTACATCATAACGAAAATGATTACGATTTTATTTGTGTATGTTCTTTTCATTGTGATTATTGCATTTATGTATGTTTTCATTGGCTTAATTGGAACTCCATGGTTTTATATCACTTTTTCTGATGTTGTGTTTTTTCTAGCCTTTTCCATACAAGGAATCACAATTGGAATTTTGACTGCATTCCTTACCCTCTATATTAATAATCTATATGTTGGATTGATTTCATATGGTGTGTTTATCCTGAATGAAATCCTCATGGATTCCCTTACAAACGACAATCAAGTAAGCGGTATTATGAAAACAATACGTTTTGTCTTGCCTTCAATTATAACAAATGAATCACATCATTTTTTAATGTATGGTTATTTGCATGCATTATGTTTGTTAATCTTGTATTTTTTGGTTTTTACAAATAGTTATTTGAACAAAGATTTGTCAGGATAATTATTTTAGACTTGGTTTTCGATAAAATAGATGGTATAATACCTCATAGAATTGGAGGTAATCATGAAAAAGATTTTAACATTTATTTTATCACTATTGGTGATATCGTCTTTATCCTTTCAAGGAGTGTATGCTGCACAAGTTGGAGTGTACAATATATTGACAACCTTAGGAGAAGACGCAAGCAAAGAAATGCTTGTTAATTACCATAGTTCAAGAACGGGTACTGTTGTAGAATATACGACCAGTGCCGATACAAACTTTAATAATAAGATTACAGTAGAAAGCACTTGTAGAGCATTTTCGGTTGATTATGTTGTAGCAAGTGGGAAAACATATGGTTTTGATGAGAGGTATGTTTGTAACGCAAGTTTATCAAATTTAAATCCAAACTCAACCTATCGTTATCGCGTGAAAGATGGTACAACCTATTCTGCTGTTTATACGTTTAAAACTGCACCTGTATCAGGGTCAACAAACTTTATGTTTTTAACAGATCCTCAGTTTTATAGCCTAGCAACCGCCCAAGGATACAATGCTTTAATTACAGAAGGGTTAAAACAAAACCCTAACATATCATTTACGATGATTACAGGGGATATTACTGACCGCGGTGGTTTAGAAGAACAATGGGATATGTTTTTTCAAGCAGGAACAAACCTTAACCGTATGCCTTTATTAACCACTCCAGGAAATCATGAGTATTATTTTGATACTGGTCAGTACACATCGGTTGATTATTACAATGCATATTTTAATAATCCGAAAAACGGACCAGATCAATACAAAAACTCCACGTATTATGTTAAATATAATAACGCACTCTTTGTGATGATTGATGTTGTTACTGGTCAATTTAGAAACGAACAAATCGCATGGTTTTCAAATGTTGTTGAAAACAATCCAGCAAAATACATTATTGTTGGAATGCATTATGGTGGATTTGGTAGTACTTATGCCAATGTTGCCGAACAAATCTTAAATGCATGGGGTCCTGTGTTTGATAAATATCAAGTAGATTTGGTATTATCTGGACATGATCATTTCTTTGGTGTTACACCACCAGTATTTAATAAAGTTCCATCCACCACCTCAGGGTATGGGACGACTTATATCGTTGGCGGGTCAGCCGGGCCAAAGACATATCCAGTTACCGAAGCTGCTAGACCAAAATTTAATTATACTCTTGTTCAACCTAACATTGGAAGTATTGTAAGTTTGCGAGGACAAGACATCGAATTAAAATTAATCAGCAGCGATGGGGCGTTATTACAGACGTTTTTATTCCCTGCAAAACGACCAACATCTGTATTAGAGACAACTCAAGATGAATTTTTAGCAACATTAGATCTTGATCAAGATTTTGATAACAACACCGCTAAAATCACATGGGATGGAGAAATTGGTTATGGAAATGTGAAAAAGATTGAGTTAGTTAACAACTTAAATCAAGTCTCACGAGACATCATCATTTCAATGCCAATTGTGAATCAAGTTTCCTTAGGTAACATTCCATTTGGAACAAACCATTCCTATACAGTGAAAGTACACTTCTATAGTGGTGATGTAGAAGAAGTATCGTTTAATTTTAGTCAAAAACTTGGATCTGTTGAGCCAACCAATATTCGCCTAGATCAAGCATCCATGAAGCAAGACTATGCGAAAATGTTGTGGGACGAAGTTGCTGACATGAAAGAGTTGGATTACTATAAAATCTATATCAATGATGTTTATCTAGGAAACATCAATAAAAATGTCAAAGAGTATGAGTTTTCGAATCTTGTTAAAGAAATAAACTATACTGTTAGGTTAGAAGGAATTGATACATTTGGTGATGTTACATATAGCAAAACGATAACATTCCAAACCAACAACGAAAAATTCCCTTGGGGAAGTATTGGAACTGTTAACCACACTCCAAACTTCACATCGATTACTCTTAATTGGACTGCAAACTTAAATCCATTGGGATTTGGTGAGTATCTAATATATGTAAACGACGTGTTAAAAACAGCACTTTCAGAAGACGCAACAAGTTTTGTTGTGAACGAGTTATTGGAAAATACGAGTTATTCTGTACGATTTGTTGTCAAAGATAAATATGGTGATATTGTCTCTGAAAATACAACGAATGTGACAACACTACTAAGCAAAGTTCCATCAGGTAACATTCAAAGTGTTGTAGTGGAAGAATCCTCAATTAAACATAATAAAGCAACTCTTTCCTGGGATGCAAGTGGAATCTTGTCCGGTCTAGATTACTATATTGTCTATGTTAACGGAGAAGAAGTTGCACGTCCAACAAAGCAAAGTAATGCTTTCGTTCTGGATAAATTAACACCATCAACTTCGTATGAAGTTAAAATTGAGGGTATTGATCTAGATGGTGATGTTGCCTTTACACATACAGTCACTTTTGAAACAAACAACAATGGCGTCATTGTTGGAACCATTATCGGTGGGTCTGTAGTTGGAACAGGTGGTATTGCGACCGCTGTCATATTCTTATTAAAAAGACGTAAAATTGCATAAAAAAATCCCAGTTCTTTACGGAACTGGGTTTTTTGTTATTTGCTTGCTTTTTCAATCGCTTTGGTTGCTTTTTTGCATAATGCGCTAAAAGTAGTTGCATCGTTTACTGCTAAATCAGCTAACATTTTACGGTTGATTTCTGCTTTCATTAACTTTAATCCAAACATTAATTGGTTATAAGTTAAATTATTTAAACGAGCAGCTGCATTGATACGAATAATCCATAGTTTTCTGAAATCTCTTTTACGATTTTTTCTATCTCTATATGCATATTGTAATGAATGCATTACTTGTTCGTGTGCTGTGCGATATAAAGTACTCTTTGACCCGAAATACCCTTTCGCTAATTTTAATACTCTATTACGGCGTCGTCTAGCAACAACGCCACCTTTTGTGCGTGGCATAAAATAATTCCTCCTTAGTACCTATTTCAAATTTGATATGGTTTGTCTAATGCGACCCATATCAGCAGATGTAACCATCGTTGCTTTACGTAGATGTCTTTTTCTTTTTTGTGTTTTTCCAGGTGCTAAGTGACTCATTCCAGCTTGTCCGCGCTTAACTGCGCCTGTACCTGTAACTTTGAAACGCTTTTTAGAAGCGCTATGTGATTTCATTTTTGGCATAATAATTACTCCTTTATTTCTTCGATTTGTCGACTTTTGGCGTTAGTACCATAATCATACTACGTCCTTCAAGTGTTGGTTGTTGTTCAATTGTTGATACGTCATCAAGCTCTAATGCGAAACGATCAAATACAGAACGAGCGTTTGCAGCATACTCAACCATACGCCCACGAAAGCGTAATGTTGCCTTTACTTTATCTTCTTCTGATAAGAATTTTCTAGCATTACGAACTTTTGTTTCAAAATCATGCTTATCAATGTTTGGACTTAGTCGAATTTCTTTGATACTAATGATTTTTTGATTTTTCTTTGCTTCTCGAGCGCGTCGTTGTTGTTCATAGCGATATTTGCTATAATCCATATAACGACAAACAGGCGGTGTTGCATTTGGCGCAACACATACAAGGTCATAATTTTTTTGGTTTGCTAGTTTAATTGCTGTGTTAAGATCTTTAACACCTAAATTTTCACCAGTGTCAGTTATGACAACGACTTCCCTAGCATTAATTTCCTCATTAACCAAACCTTCACCTTTACGGTCAGTTAGTTTACTAATAGTGTTCACCTCCATAGTTTATTAGAAGTTAATTATCTTAGTATAAAAAGAAAAAGCAGGTCAAAGACCCACTTTAAAAAATCACATAATTAACCGTAGATAATATATTATCTTGATTGTGACATAGAACCTACCAACTTACTTGTCGATCAGGTGAGAAGTGGGACTTCTTCTTTCCACTAGATATTTAACGTGTTTATTATAACACAGTAGATTATAAAAGTCAAATTTATTTGCATATTATTTCTAGATATTTAGGTTATAGTAGTATTAATCATTATCAATCTTGCTTGATATTCTACTACCTTTTTCAAGGATAATGTGATATAATGATACATAATAAATTATGAGCAAATGAAAAGCAAAGGAGATGCCTATGAATATGCTGAAGAAAATCAAAATAGGCTTATCAATGCCAAAACAGATTATACAATTTCGTTTTGAACGAATTGGAGCTACGATTCTTTATTTTTTTGTGATGGTTTTAATCACATTAATACCTACGTTAATTGATTTAATCAAATTATCGTCTTTAGAACCAGCTACGAAAAACGAAATAAAGAATGATTTTGTGGACGCTGGTGGAGCAAATTGTAACATTCAAAATCAAACATTAAGTTGTACCCAAGCAGAACCAACAATCATTAGACTAACTGGTTTACAACCCTTTATCGTGGTGTTTGATCCATCAAACACCTATACGGTTCCCTCTAGTTCTACAGCCATCTTATTTGGTGAAAAGGGTGTATACTTCAAACAAAGTGGGATATCGTTAGACATTGTTCAGTATGAGAATCATCCTAATTTTGAAGGGATGGATTTTAACAATTCAAGCAACCGGACAGATAATACATTTTGGGATCCTTTTTTCGAAATCGTTGATTACTTTATTCAAGCCAATAAAGGAAGCATTGTTTCAGTAGGACTATTTGCAGGATTCATTTCTATTTCACTTGATCAGGCTACAACACTATTGTTTATGGCTGCACTTCTTTATATGTTAAATAGTGTGTATCGTATGAAGTTTGGAGAGTTATTCCGAATTACAACATATGCGATGACACCATATATTTTCATTCAACTAATCGCAATCTTATTAAACTTTAATATCATCGTCTATGTTGGTATGATAATGACGGGAATTTACGCCATCACAGCCGTTAGACAAATTACCAATCAATTTCAACAACCAGGAAAGGAAGATTAACATGACTTACAATTTTACGAAGGTAGAAAAAAAGTGGCAAAAATACTGGGATGAACACAAGACCTTTAAAACAACATATCAAAAAGATATGCCTAAGTATTATTCTCTTGTCATGTTTCCATATCCAAGCGGAGCAGGTCTACATGTAGGACATCCAGAAAGTTATACAGCAGCAGACATTATTGCTAGATACAAACGCATGGCAGGATTTAGTGTCATGCATCCTATGGGATGGGATGCCTTTGGACTTCCAGCAGAACAATATGCATTACAAACCGGAAAAGATCCAAGAGACTTTACAAATAAAAATATCGAAACATTTAAACGCCAATTAAAAATGCTTGGATTTTCTTATGATTGGGATCGCGAAATTTCAACCTGTGATCCAAAGTATTACAAATGGACACAATGGATTTTTACTCAACTATACAAAAAAGGGTTAGCAGAAATCAAAGACGTTGAAGTCAATTGGTGTAGCGAACTTGGAACCGTGTTAGCAAACGAAGAAGTAATCAATGTAAATGGAAAAATGGTTAGTGAACGCGGAGAGTTTCCAGTTGAGAAAAAACCAATGAGACAGTGGGTTTTAAAAATAACTCATTACGCAGAACGCTTACTCGAAGATTTAAATGATCTAGACTGGTCTGAATCACTCAAAGATATGCAACGAAATTGGATTGGAAAAAGCGTTGGTGCTAAAATTCAATTTGAAGTAAAAGATATAAATGAAAGATTTGAAGTTTTCACAACACGTGCAGATACCTTGTTTGGATCTACATATTGTGTTTTGGCCCCAGAACATGATTTGGTGTTAAAAATTACACCTGATGAGTTCAAAGAAACGGTAAGTCAATACATTGATTATGCGAAAAGCAAAAGTGATTTAGATCGTACCGAACTAAACAAAGAAAAAACTGGCGTATTCACAGGAGCATATGCAATCAATCCAGCAAATGGAAAAACGATTCCGATTTGGATTGCAGACTATGTTCTTGCTTCCTATGGAACTGGAGCCATTATGGCAGTTCCTGCACATGATGAACGAGATTATGAGTTTGCGAAGAAGTATGAATTGCCAATTGTACCCGTTTTGGATGGTGATATCACAGAGTCTGCATTTACAAAAGACGCCAAACACATAAATTCAGGTTTCATTGATGGACTAATGACCGAAGAAGCAAACGCAAAAATGATTGCTTTCCTTGAAGAAAATGGGATAGGGACATCATTTACCAACTATAAACTACGAGATTGGATTTTTAGTAGACAACGTTATTGGGGAGAACCATTCCCTGTCATTCATTATGAAGATGGAAGCATTGAGTTAGTCGATGACGAAGATTTGCCTCTTGAACTACCAATCATCGACCAAATTAAATCAAGCGGGACTGGTGAAGGACCACTTGCGAATGCGACATCATGGTTAGAAGTTGTTCGAAAAGATGGTGTCAAAGGTAGAAGAGAAACCAATACTATGCCACAATGGGCTGGTAGTTGTTGGTATTATATTGGATATATTTTAAGAGAAAATGAAGATTATTTGAAACTCTCTGATCCACAAGTTCAAGATATGGTTAATTATTGGTTGCCAGTTGACTTATACATTGGTGGAGCAGAACACGCTGTACTACATTTGCTATATGCTCGTTTTTGGCACAAAGTATTGTTTGATTGTGGAGTTGTTTCGTCCAAAGAACCATTCCAAAGATTGTTCAATCAAGGTATGATTTTAGGTGAAGACGGAGAAAAGATGTCGAAATCAAAAGGTAATGTTATTAATCCAGATGATATCGTAATTGATCACGGTTCCGACACATTACGACTTTATGAAATGTTTATGGGGCCACTTGAAGCAACAAAACCGTGGTCTACAACTGGGGTTGAAGGTTCAAGAAAGTTCTTAGAACGTGTGTACCGATTATTTACAGAAGTAATAACAATCGATGATACAAATTTAGCACTTGAAAAAGTATATCATCAAACTGTGAAAAAAGTAACAGAAGATTATGATGCGTTAAAATTCAATACTGCAATTGCACAACTGATGATTTTCACAAACGAATGTTATAAGAATCCGTCGGTTCCAAGAGCATATCTTGAAGGATTTATACAACTATTAAATCCAATCGCACCACACATCACAGAAGAAATTTGGCAAGTTGTGTTAGGGCACAAAGAATCCATTGCATATTCGAAATGGCCAATCTTTGATCTAAGCAAAACAATCGATGATCAAGTAACCGTGGTTGTTCAAATCAATGGTAAAGTTCGTGATAAGATGATAGTTCCACTCAATACAGAAGAGTCTGTAGTAAAAGAACTCGCACTATCAAGCGAAAAAGTACAACAGTATTTGATTGGTCAAACAATTAAAAAAATCGTGGTTGTACCGAATAAATTGATTAGTATCGTTATTTAGTAAAATTTCTCACCAATGGTGAGAAATTTTTTTATTACAACCGAATAATATATTAGGAGGTAGGTAATATGAGAACATTTAAAAACTTTCTAAGCATTGAAAAGAGGGTTGCAAATGATTTGATTGACGTTTGTTTCATTGGTAAACAATTTGTATGTTTTATTCCTATTGTGCCGTATGGAAACGACATTCTCACAGATCAAGATTTTTCATGGATTGTATTGTTTTCTATCGCAATTAAGTTTGCTTATTTGTACAACGATGCTGTTGTTTTAATCGTTGATTTTCTAAATGATGATGAGTTTGAACTTATAAACTATGAGTATATAATAGACTATTTTTGTGAAAACTTAATCGTAATTTATAAAAATTAGCACTAACGTATTGACAGTGCTAAAAAATATGATATAATATTTTTGGTGAAAACCGCATGTAAAATTTGATAGGAGGATGATATTCATGTTAAAACCATTGAACGATAATGTCGTTTTAGAAATTGAGCCAATTGAGAAAAAAACCGCAAGTGGCATTATTTTAACTGGGGATAGCAAGGAAAGACCTAGTTTTGCGAAAGTTTTGGCTGTAGGTGATGGCGCTTTTGTTAATGGAAAAAGAACACCAATCGGTGTAAAGGTAGGACAAACTGTAGTGTTCAAAAGATATTCCACAACTGAAGTAAAACTAGAGGGCAAAGAATATTTAGTTATCTCTGAAAAGGACATATTAGCAATAGTAGAGGAGGAATAACCAATGAGTAAAGAAATCAAATTTTCCAAAGACGCACGAGTAGCGTTACTTAAAGGTGTCGATAAACTATCCGACACTGTTAAAATCACACTCGGACCAAAAGGAAGAAATGTTGTATTAGAGAAATCATACGGTGCACCACTAATTACTAATGACGGTGTGACCATTGCTAAAGAAATTGAATTAGAAGATAAATTTGAAAATATGGGTGCCAAACTTATTTATGAAGTTGCTAATAGAACCAATGATGTGGCTGGAGACGGGACAACAACAGCAACTATACTAGCACAATCAATGATTCATAAAGGGATAGATGCTGTGGAAAAAGGGTCAAATCCAGTTCTAATTCGTGAGGGAATTGAATTAGCTGCTAAGGAAGTGGCTAAAAAATTAATAGAAAAATCGAGAAAACTTGAGACCAATGACGATATTGCAAGTGTGGCTACTATTTCATCTGGAAACAGTGAGGTTGGAGCAATCATAGCTAAGGCAATGGATCGTGTTGGAAGTGATGGAGTAATTAGTGTAGATGAATCTAAGGGATTTGACACAGAACTAGAAATTGTTGAGGGTATGCAGTATGACAAAGGGTATATTTCCCCATATATGGTCTCAGATCGAGAAAAAATGGAAGTTGTATTGGAAAATCCATTTATTATGGTAACCGACCAAAAGGTTTCAACAATCAAAGAGATCTTACCTTTATTAGAACAAATCGTTAAAGGAAACAAACCTTTGCTAATAATCGCTGATGATTTGGAAAATGAAGTCGTTAGTACACTGATTGTAAATAAACTAAGGGGTACCTTCAATGTGGTAGCTACGAAAGCTCCTGGTTTTGGAGACAATCAAAAAGAAATGTTAAACGACATTGCAATTTTGACAGGAGCGAAATTTTATTCGAAAGATCTCAACATGATGCTAAGTGACATTACATTTGATGATATGGGGTCTGCTAAAAAAGTAATTATCAATAAAGATTCTACTACCATCATTGAAGGTTCTGGAGATTCTGTTCAAATCAAAGCACGCATGCAAGAAATCAAAAATCAGTCTGCAAATGCAACAACCGAGTATGAAAAAAAGAGACTTAATGAGCGATTGGCTAAACTGACAAATGGAGTTGCAATCCTGAAAGTAGGAGCAACAACGGAAATAGAATTAAAAGAAAAGAAATTAAGAATCGAAGATGCACTAAACGCAACGAAGGCAGCAGTAGAAGAAGGAATTGTCATTGGTGGTGGTGCAGTATTAATAGAAATATATAAAGAGTTAAAACCAATTCTAAAATCGAATATTATTGATGTACAAAAAGGTATCAATGTTGTATTAGAAACATTAAGTGTACCAGTGTATCAAATTGCAGAAAATGCTGGATTCGATGGAATTGAAATTGTTGAGTTGCAAAAAAATGCAAAACAAAATATAGGATTTAATGCAAAGACCGGGGAATGGGTAGATATGTTCAAACAAGGAATTGTCGACCCGACTAAAGTTACCAAAAGTGCTATATTGAATGCAGCAAGTGTTTCATCATTATTCATCACAACTGAAGCTGCAGTGAGTGAAATCAAAGAGAAAACATCAACGCCTGCAATGCCAGAAGGTATGTACTAAATTGACAAGGGATTAGATTCATGAATCTAATCCTTTCTTTTTTCGTTGAAAGTTAGTATAATTAGACTATATTTTTTATACTAAGTGAGGTACTAATGCGTAAACTTATTTTGATAGTTCTTGGGTTAACAATGCTAATGCTAGGTGCATGTACCATTGAGGAAAATAGCGTAGAATCGATTTCGATTACTGGGGTACAAGAAGTTTGGCTAGACGAGATTATTACGTTAGAAGCAAATGTAATGCCCGCTACCGCATCTCAGGATGTAAGGTGGAGTAGTAGTGACGAATCAATTGCAATTGTGGATGCGTTTGGAAATGTGATTCCACAAAAGGTAGGAACGGTTACAATCAAAGCAACTCATTCAGTTGATTCTAGAATTGAATCAACAATTATTATTGTAGTAAAAGATCAAAGTATTCCACAAGAGATGGCTTATTATCATACAAAGATTCTATCAATTCATTCTGCTACTAGACGTATGGAACTTGAAGATGTCCCGTATCAACAATATACAGAAGATACTGTATTTCTTAAGCGAGTAGGAACAAATGTTGTACCAATGAGCAGTACAAGTTTATATATTGGACTAGATAACGTATATGTCGAAGTAGACCCACAACTTAATGTAATAACTAAAGTTATCATGGATCAAGAGATTGGATTTTCTAACATTCGAGTGGCGATTCGAAAGTCAATTGATGATATTTCACAACTTGCTACGCTATATCATGATAGTGTAGAACTATATCCAAGACAAGTGTCAACAATGAAAATATATGACGGATCGTTACAAGTTTCAATTCCAGCCAATTCAACCATTCAAATAGATTATGTTGATGGAAAAATACGAGTTCAAAATGGAAGCAATACTCTAATATCTACCGAAAAGCGAATCGTTTTAAAACAAACTGGTTCAGCTGCGACAGAAATTAGAAGCATTCGAAGAGCATTGGGAATCCCGTCTTATCAAGGAAACATTGAAATTAGTATCGTAAATGGGCGGTTACTCGTTGTTAACGACGTAAATTTAGAAAACTATTTGACAAAAGTAGTCCCAAGTGAAATGCCTTCTAGTTTTCATTCTGAGGCATTAAAGTCACAAGCAGTCGCAGCTAGAACATATGCTTATATGGATATTTTAAGAAGAACCAATGAGCAGTATGGTTTTTCAGTTGATGATAGTGTAAGTAGTCAAGTTTACAACAATCAAAATACCAATTCAAATACATCGATGGCGGTATATCAAACAGCCGGATTGATTATGATGAATCAAGGAATACCAATCCAAGCATACTACTACTCGACATCATCAGGGTTAACTGCCAGTGCTCACGAGGTATGGATTACAAATCAACCAATCGATGAGATTGAATATTTGATTGGGAAAAACTTAACCAATGATGGATCAGGCCAAGCAGTACCAGCAAATTATGAGGATGAAGCTAGTATGCTAGACTTCTTCAAACAAATTACAATGGAAACTCCAGATTTAAATGCAACCCAACACCGCTGGAAAATAGATATTACAAAAGTTCAATTAAAAAATATATTAAACACCAATCTCAAAAGTATGTATCAACAACATCCTAACTCAATTTTAACCTATGCTTATGGGGTTGGGGAGTGGAGATCAGAAACGATACCTTCGGACATTGGTGAAGTGTATGATATTTATGTTGGAAGACGAGGTACATCAGGTGTCGTGATGAGTCTTGTGATTGAAACATCAAGCGGGACCTATCAAATTTGGAATCAGTACAACATTCGATTTACGATTCGGCCGAAAGATGGTGGTTCTACCATCGTTAGATATGGCGCTAAATACTCTGATTCTATCTATACATCAACCCAAAACAATATCTCAATTTTGCCATCTGGGTTCTTCGCAATTGAAACCAGTGGAGATACTTACTCTTTTTATGGTGGAGGTAATGGACATGGAGTTGGTATGAGTCAATATGGAGCACACGGATTAGGTAGTAAAGGCTACACCTATATTCAAATTTTAGAAACCTACTATAGCAATACAGATTTGGTTGACATTAGTTATCAATACAGTAAAGTAAGCAATTTTCAATCGTGGTTTTAAAAACAGAAGCAACATTCCCTTGTTTTTGAGGTGTATTCGGTTTACAATGTAACAGTTCAGTGTTATAATATAATTGTAAATACCACAGAAGGGAGTGTTTTTATGAAAGTATCAGTCCGTGGTAAGAACAAGTTTGAGCCGACAGCTGCAATTAAGCAGTATGCAATTGAAAAATTGCAACGTCTTAACCCGTACTTTACGAAAAGCGATGAGATTGAAGCCAACGTTTTATGTAAAGTATACGAAGAGTATCATGTTGTTGAGGTGACGATTCCAGCAAAGCATGTCATCCTTCGAGTTGAAACCAAAGCACCAACGATGTATGGGGCTATCGACATCGCAGTCGATAAACTCGAATTGCAAATCACAAAACACAAAACAAAGATTAACTCTAGTATTAAGAAAAGGGAGGGTATTGCTAATTTCTTTAAAGATGAATTAGACGTGGACGCACTAGAAAAAGAAATTCTTGCGACCAACTTGGTAAAAAACAAACAAGTCGATCTATCTCCTATGACCTCAGATGAGGCAATTACACAAATGGAGGTACTTGGACATTCGTTTTATGTATTCTTAAACGAATCAAATCAAAGAGTATCAGTTGTATATCGCCGTGAAGATGGAGATTACGCAATTATTGAAACAAAATAACATAAAAATAGATGAAACGCTCCCCTTAAAAGGAGCGTTTTTATATTTAATTTTTTCGAAAATGCGAATATGTTCATTTTTGGGGTTGTCTTCCTTATTTATTTATGTTAATGTTAAGGTAGAGAATGAAGGAGGTAATATTATGTTGAAAAAAATTGGCATTGCTTTTTTAATGCTGTTTGGTTTCATTTTTGTTTCAGGATGTGTAAACCAGGAAGATTTTTCCAACATACCATCACTTACAACATTTGAAATGAAAGAACTGGTGAACTCGACTGAATCACTTCATGTTGTGAGAAAAGCACAAGAAATTTATTTTGTGATTGAGATTAAACAACCAACCAATCATACATTTGCGATAGATTCTGTTGTGATAAATAATCAAGTATATCGAGTAGGGGACAAAGAAACCCCTAGTTCAGCAGAAAGTCGAGTTGTTTTTGTAAGTGAAGATCAAACAAAATTATATGTTCCATATACGATAGGAACTCATTTTTCAGGTACAACAACGTTTGAATTAAATCGAATTTCGTATTTAGAGGATTCTTTCATAAAAGATGCTGGAATACCGAGAAAGTCAAACACCAAGTTAACGATTACGATTAAAGATCGAGGTATCACAGCAGTTAGTGGAGATGTAGTAGGAACCATTTCAGAGAGTAAAAACCATATTTATTTCAATTATCTTGAAAATGTTGATAATGCTAAAATTTCAAGAATGCAAGTTTCAACTTTGTTACAAACATATTCTCCATACAAAGAGATTAACTCAGAAACAGTTGCCCAAATACCATCCAATGTAGAATTTGGTGATCAATTGTTTATAGATATCACACTACATTATGCTGGTTTAAATCAAGTGGAAGAAAGTGTTACTCTAAAATTATTAAATTTATCGGTGCTAAATCAAAGCAAACTTGTAATCACAGAAGATTCACAATTAGTATATTACGTAGGTGATACGTATTCTTCAACAAATACGGTTGCTAAGTTTATTGATAACAACGAAAATGAATACACGGTTCATCCAGATTTAGTGACTCACAGCATGAGTAATGAAACATTCTTGTCACCACAACGCGTGTATGCCAATGTTGAATCATTTGGAAAACGTGGATATTTTTCACTGTTTGTCTATGCTCAAAAAGATATGGAGTCAGTGGTGAATACACTACGTGTTGGTGTTGATGCATTACCAAGGTTTGAGATGCCAGGTAGAAGCCCTGAGTCACAATTAAATAAGTTGATGTTTGGTTACGAAACAGTATCCATCACAAGTGATGGCAGATGGGTATTAAATCCTATCGTAGTAACCAACCATAATACACTACTTGAAAATGCTACAACAGAAGCTGTTAGAACCATCGAAAATGATATTGATGTATATGATAAGACATATACCATTCACATCAATCAAAATCTCAAATATTCAAACGGATCCTCAATTAAAGCAGTAGATTATGTATTTAGTTTCTTGCTTTTAAACTCAAAACAATTTGGATATCAATTAGATCATCAGGCAATATTGGGATATGATGGTTACCGAAACCAACAAACCACTTCAGCAGACATCTATTTTTCGGGAATCAAATTGATGGATGAGTATTCTTTTTCAATCACAGTTGATGGAAGATTTTTACCTCATTTTGATTTACTGTCGTATTTAAGAATCATTCCACTTCCATTTGAGAGTTTTGCTGGTGCTGGGTTTCATCCAGCTACCGATATCATATCAGATAGCAATGGGACAAAAATGACAGCTATTGGATATTCTAGAATAAACACGCTAAAATCAAACCCTACAAATGCAAATGTACTTTCGTTAATTGCAAGTGGTCCATATATGGTAACACAAAGAGAACAAGAATCGATTACGTTAGAAAAAAATCCGTATTTTATTGGAAACTTTGAAGGAAACATTCCATCCATCCAAACAATCGTCTATAGCAAACACTATATTCGTAGTGTCCATGGAGTGATAAGCAATGATTTGGATATTACATCGTTTATTGATTCAGCAGAACGAGCACTCCTAGCAAAAACTACAGGTGCACATTCTATTTCGTATTATCATAACAATCATACAATGTTTGCAATGAATTGTGATTTCGGACCAACATCAAACGTTAAGATTCGTTTGGCAATGGCTTATTTGCTTGAGAGACAAGGTTATATTGACCACGTATTCGATGGGAATGCAACCTATGCATCTTCTGCATATTCTCCAAGTCAATGGATGTATCAACAATCCGTAGATGAATTGATTGAATCACTTACGTTATACCAAGTAGATATTGATCAAGCAAATGCTTTGTTATCAGAAACAGAATGGATTTATGAGTCTGATGGTGTAACACTATTTGATCCAGCGAAGGCAGCGTTATTAAATGAAGACGATAATCGAGTAAACACATATTTTAGACACAATGCAAATCAAGAAGTGTTACAAATCAATGTAGCAATAGGGGTAAGCAGTTCTATAATGGATGTGTTTCACGAGTATTTTGGGATACATTTTGGAAAAGCAGGAATCAAGACAGTAAGTATACCTAATGAGTTCAACATTCTGTTAGATGAATACTATTACTCTTACCTTCGTAAACCATCTTTAGACAACCCAGTTGATCAAAGAATTTTTCATGCAACCATCATTACAACGATCGTAGGTCTTAACAATAAGTATTACCAACAGTTCCATAGCAAGTGGTATGAAACCAATGGAAACCCAATGCAAACCATTGATTCTATAGAGAATCCAGCAGTACCACTAGAAGATGGAGAACTTACGTTAGATGAGATTATTGATCAAATGATGGCTGTTCATCCTGAGGAACTTGAAGAGTATCGAGAACTATGGGTACAATTCAATCTAAGATGGAACAAAATTATACCGAGCATACCGCTATATGCGTATGAGAATACGTTTGCATATAATATAAGAGTATCTGGAATACAAGCAACCGGATTTTGGACATGGGAAGATGCGATTTGTGACATGTCGATAACAAATTAAATGAATGTATAACATAGAGAACACTTTGGCTATCAACCAAAGTGTTTTTTAATTGTTGTGAAAAACGCAATATTGCTTGAAAAAACGGGATAAAAATGGTATTATAATTAAATGAAAGGACGTGTACATAATGTTTAGAGGACTATTTGATTTAGGTTATAAAGAACTAAAACGCATATCCAAAATAGCCGATAAAGTAGATGCTTTAGCGGAAGAGTATAAAAAGTATACCGATGATGAATTAAAGAATAAAACAGTTGAGTTTAAAAAACGATTAAACCAAGGACAAACAATGGATGACATATTGATTGAGGCGTTTGCGACAGTAAGAGAAGCATCCACTCGTGTGTTAAAAATGACACCATTTAAAGTTCAAATAATGGGTGCACTTGCGATGCATGGCGGAAATATTGCCGAAATGAAAACAGGTGAAGGTAAAACCTTAACCTCAACGATGGTAGCATATTTAAATGCACTTGATGGTAAAGGTGTACACATTGTAACAGTCAATGAGTACTTAGCGGCTCGTGATGCTAGAGAAATGGGTGAATTGCACATTTGGCTAGGGTTAACCGTAGGATTAAACTTAAGAGAACTATCGCCTGAAGAAAAACGAGCAGCCTATGCTTGTGATATTACTTATTCAACAAACAACGAACTCGGCTTTGATTACTTACGTGATCATATGGTGATTTACAAAGAAGCAATGGTTCAAAAACCTTTGAACTTTGCGATTGTCGATGAAGTTGACTCAATTTTAATTGACGAAGCAAGAACGCCACTTATTATTTCTGGTGGACAAAAACGCACAGCAAATCTTTATACACAAGCAAACTCCTTTGCAAAATCATTAGTAGAAGATGATTATGAAATTGATATTAAGTACAAACACATTACGTTAACACCATCAGGTGTGTCGAAGGCTGAACGTGCTTTTGGGATTGAAAACTTATATGATGTGAAACATGTTGGATTATTACATCACATCAATCAAGCAATCAAAGCAAACTATACAATGTCAAGAGATGTTGACTATGTTGTGCAAGAAGGTAAAGTTATTATTGTTGACCCATTTACTGGTCGTTTGATGCATGGTCGTCAATTTAGTGAGGGATTGCATCAAGCTTTAGAAGCAAAAGAAAAAGTTGAGATTAAAAAAGAAACAAGAACATTAGCTACCATTACATTCCAAAATTACTTTAGAATGTACCGAAAACTTTCAGGTATGACAGGTACTGCAAAGACGGAAGAAGAAGAGTTTCGCAATATCTATAATATGTTTGTTGTGGAAATTCCAACCAATGTTCCTGTAATTCGTAAAGATGAGCCTGATTTGATGTTTAAATCAATGAAGGGAAAATATCATGCGATATCAAAAGACATCGCAGAACGACATAAAATCGGTCAACCAGTCCTTGTGGGTACTGTTTCGATTGAAACCAGTGAACTATTATCGGATATGTTAAAACGTTTGGGTATCAAACACAGTGTGTTAAATGCTAAACAACATGAACGAGAAGCAGAAATCGTTCAATTTGCTGGTCAACTTGGAGCAGTAACGATTGCAACTAACATGGCTGGTCGTGGGACAGACATAAAACTAGGACAAGGCGTTCGTGAAGTAGGTGGATTAGCAGTAATCGGTACAGAACGACATGAAGCAAGACGGATTGACAATCAGTTGCGTGGACGTTCTGGACGTCAAGGAGACCCTGGATATTCAAGATTCTACCTATCTGCTGAAGATGACTTAATGAGAAGATTTGGTAGTGATCGATTCAAAAATGCATTAAACCTTGTGGTTACTGTTGATGAAAAAGGGAATGAAGTTCCTCTAGAATCAAAAATGTTTTCTAGTTTCGTCGAAAGTGCACAAAAAAAGATTGAAGGATCAAACTTTGACCGACGTAAGAGTGTTGTTGAGTATGATGAAGTCTTACGTAAACAAAGAGAAATCATTTATAAACAACGTAATGACATTTTATTTATGGACGATATTGAACCAATCGTGACTCGTATGGTAGGATCGGTTGCGGATCGATTAGCCAATTCATTCATTCTTTCCGAAAAGAAAGAACGAATTGTAGATTCTAAGATGTTACATCATGAAATTGCAGGGAAGTATTTTGGTTTAAACGAGTTCCGTGATACTGATTTTGAAGGCAAAACATCGTTAGAAGCTTATACGATGATGTATGATAAATTTATTCAAAACTTAGAAGCAAAGAAATCAGCATTTCCTGTTGAAATCTATCGTGAGTTTTTGAAGGTAGTATTGCTTAAAGTAGTAGATACGCACTGGATGGATCACATCGATTCGATGAGTGAGTTAAGACAAAGCATCGGACTAAAATCATATGCACAAATCAATCCTTTAAGAGAATACCAAGAAATTGGGTACCAAATGTTTAATGATTTGATTTTAACAATAGAAACCGAATCAGTAAGTATCATTAACCGTGCTCAAATTCGTGACAACTTAGAACGTGAAGAGGTCGCAAAACCAATCTCGGTATCATCTGGAAAAGAAGATGATTCTAAGAAAAAAGCACCAGTCAAAGCATCTGATAAAGTTGGCCGTAATGACCCATGTCCTTGTGGTAGCGGCAAAAAATACAAACATTGTTGTGGACAATAAATAACGTAATTAACTCAAGGATATTTCTTTGAGTTAATTTTTTAAGGTGGAAATTATGGAAAATTATGAAATCCTCAAACACATCGAAGATTTTAAGAAACGATTAAATGATATCAAAACAATCATTCAGATTGAACAATTGGACCAAGATATTGCAAAATATGAAAAGCGTATGAACGATTCTGCTTTTTGGTTCGATAGCAATCTAGCAAAAGCAACAATCAAGAATTTGAATCACGCAAAAGAAAAGCGCGATACCTATCAAGAATTGTTGAATTTATTGAGCGATTTAGAGATTTTATACGATTTTCAAAAACAAGAAGATATTATCGACGAAGAAATTGACAAATCCGTTCCAAATTTGGAGCGAAAACTATCGGATTTTGAAACCGAGCTTTTATTAAGTAAAGAGTATGATGATTCTGATGCGATTGTTGAAATTCATCCAGGAGCAGGAGGGACAGAATCTCAAGACTGGGCAATGATGATCTATCGTATGTATCGTAGATTCAGCGAAGCAGAATCGTTTGATTTTGATTTAATTGATTATCAAGAAGCAGAAGAAGCTGGAATCAAAAGTGCTTCCTTTATCATCAAAGGAAAAAATGCGTACGGAAAACTCAAAGGAGAACACGGAGTTCATCGCTTGGTTCGTATTTCACCATTTGATAGCAATGCAAGAAGACACACTTCATTTGCTTCGGTCAGCGTAACCCCTGTCATTAGTAGTGATATTGAACTAGACATCAAACCAGATGATATTAAAGTCGATACATACCGTTCAAGTGGTGCAGGGGGACAAAGCGTCAATACAACGGATTCTGCGGTTCGAATTACACATATAAAGTCAGGAATCGTTGTCACTTGTCAAAACCAACGTAGTCAAATTCAAAATAGAGAAACAGCATTGCAGGTGTTAAAATCCAGATTGTACCAACTTCAACTTGAGGAACAAGAAAAAGCACTGAAATCAATGAGTGGTGAATCGCTTGAAATTGGATTTGGAAGTCAAATTCGAAGTTATACGCTACACCCTTATGCACTTGTGAAAGATCACCGAACTCAAGTTGAATCATCGAATCCACAAGCAGTTCTTGATGGAGATTTAAATGGATTTATTGATGGGTATTTAAAGTCAAAATATAATCACTAGGAGATTGCGATGAAAAAGATAAGCAAAAAACAGATGTTTGAGTTTTTATACATCAATATTGGAGTTATGTTGGTTGCTCTATCTTTTAGTCTATTCCTAGAACCAAATAACATTGTTGCTGGCGGAGTGAGCGGAATTGGGATTATATTGAGAGATTTGTTTTCGATCAATCCTGCTTTCATCATTATGGCAATCAACATATTATTGCTTGTTGTTGGACTTTTATTTTTGGGGAAAGATTTTTTTATCAAAACTGTGTATGGATCGATTATGTTTCCAGTCTACACTTGGGTGTTCTCCTTTGTTAGTTCTAGTTTTGCGAGTCAAATCAACGATATGATCATCATTACCATCTTCGCTTCCCTAATTATGGGATTAGGAATCGGCTTAGTGATGAAAAATGGTGGAACAACAGGAGGAGTTGAGGTACTTCAAACGCTCCTGTTTAAGTATGCTCACCTTCCATTTTCAACCAGCTTATTCATTATCGATGGAGCAATCGTACTAGCAGGTATGTTAGTGTTTGGGATAGAGATTGGACTCTATGCGATTATATTTATCTACTTATCCGGACTAATCATTGATAATGTGGTGTTTGGTGGATTTAACAAACGAGCTGCATACATTATAACCAATCATCCAGATGAAATAAAAATCCAAATATTTAAAATTCTGGAACGTGGTGTCACTGAAATCATGACTAAAGGCGGATATACCGGAGAATCACGTAAAATGTTACTTTGTGTACTGTCAACAAAAGAATATTACCATTTAAGAAAGATTGTACAAACGATTGATAAGAAAGCCTTTGTGTTTGTTGCTAGAACCAATGAAGTCATTGGAGAAGGCTTTACATTTGATGAAGAAACTCCACTTAAGGAGGTTGACTCATAATGGAAATTAAAGATATTAAAAAGATTAAATCTGGATATACTATTATCATTGAAGATAGCAAATACCCAGTATCTGAAGAAATACTACTAACAATGCAGCTTTATGTTGGGAAAGTTCTAACCGAAGACCAATTAGCAGAATTACTCAATAAAGAAGAGCAGTATCAGTTGTTTTCAAAAGCACTAAACTTTATCTCATACAAAGAACGAAGTGAATCAGAAGTGAAAAAGTATCTTTATCAAAAGACACAAAATTACCCATATATAATTGAGTTGGTGGAAAAACTCAAACAAATGAAGTACATCAATGATGAACAATATGTGATTCACGTTATCGAAAGCTATGCATCAAGAGGAAAAGGAAAAGCCTATATTCGTCAGAAACTAAACGAAAAGGGACTTGATAGAAGTTTGGTAGAGGAACAACTATCACAAGTTAAGGAATCCATCTTTGTTGATCAGATGCGAGTGATTGTTCAAAAAGAACTACCAAGATTACATCAATACCCAATCACAAAACAAAAGCAAGTTCTTATGCAAAAATTAACAAGAGCAGGCTACTCTAGTGGAAGTGCGTATCAAGTATTGTCTGAGTTTGAGTTTGTATCAGACCACAGAGCATTATTGGAAAAAGAATTTACAAAACTAAAGAGAAAGTATCAAAACAAGCTGACAAAGGAAGTCAAACAAAAAATGATACAAAGCTTGATGATGAAAGGATTTGATTTTCAAGAAATTTCACAACTAATGAAACTCGATGAAAATTAAACAAATTTACTTTACAAGATTTTATCTTAGTGATATAATACATGTGTAATAAATCTTCAGGGCAGGGCGAAATTCCCGACCGGCGGTAAAGTCCGCGAGCTTATTAAGCACGATTCGGTGTAACTCCGAAACCGATAGTATAGTCTAGATGGAAGAAGATCATCGGGCATTTTAGTATGCCGAGATTTTGCTTTGTTTATGCCGTCTGAAGAGTATTCATCGGCATTTTTTAATGCCTAATTGATATACTTTAGGAGGAAAAGAAAGTATGAGTATTGGAGCATTCATCCAAACATTTCAAAAAGAGATTATCACCTCTAGCATTTTTATTGTGATAAGCATTGCATTGCTTACGTTTTTAGCAATTGCACAGTCAAAAGAAAAAAGAGAACGAAAAAGCATTGTGGGTGGATTGTTGTCTGTTGTTGCGATTGTAATTGGGATTACAGTACTATTATCCATTCAAGAAAAAACAGTTATGATTGATGATCAACCAGTGATTCAAAAAATTGAGTTTTTGGAAATACTCGTTGTTGATTTCATTTTCATTGTGGTTTACACACTGATTAGTTTTATCATGTTGCGAACACACAAAACTGGTCAAACAAAACAAAAAATGACAACTAAAAAAGTTGCTTTATTAGGAGTTTTGATTGGGTTTGCGAGTGTCTTGATGTTAGCTGGTATACCAATTATGCCTGCAGCACCATATTTAAAACTTGAAATTAGTTCACTGATTATCTTCATGGTATTGATTTGGTTTGACTTTAAGTCAGCAATCATTGTATCGCTAGCAACAAACTTGATTCATGTGTTTATGCCGAGTTTGACAGCTCCCGTCATTCCATTTTTGGATGAAGGTATTAATTTTATCGCAACCATGGCGTTTTTAATACCAGCTGTATTAATCCTTAATACGAAAGAAGACGCAGAAAAACCATCCTACAAAAAAGTATGGCTTGCAACAGGAATTGGGGTTTTGTTTACAACCGTATTCATGGTCGCTTACAATGCATTCATTAACTTACCGATTATCTATCGTTTTGAAATGCCATTTATGGATGTATTATCTATCTTTGGTGTCTTTAATATTGCAAAATGGGGGACATCGTTTTTGATCATCAATTTGTTATGGCGAAAACTATATGATCTAAAGGACATTCGTAATCAAGAATAATAAAAAAAGCAACCCGAGTGGTTGCTTTTATTTTTGAAAGAATGTTTTTAAAAACTTTAGAACACCTTGTTCCTTGTTCGAATCCGTAATAACGGTTGCGTAAGGTAAGAGTTCTGGGTGAGAGTTTTTCATTGCGACTGCGATGCCAGCATAATCCAACATTTCGATATCGTTGTGTCCGTCACCAATTGCTATCGTGCGTTCTACTGGAATTTGATAGTATTTTGCAATGTGTTCGAGTCCATTTCCTTTTGTAGTGTTTGGATTAAATACTTCTACAATATTGCAATCTTCAACCGGCCAGTGTCTGATTAAGAGTTCTCCTTGATACTTTGTCAACACATAGTCTTCAAACTCTTTTGCTGCATCGTGTTCCACAAATACCAAAGCTCCGTTTGGATTTCCACGTAGTGTGTGACATAGTTGACCTTCTACCAAATTTCCACCATCAAGATGAAGATAAGGTTCAATACTAGGGGTTAGTTGATTGACAAATATATCGTCTCCAATTTCACAAAAAGCATTAATCATCCCTTTTGTGTGGTATAATATATCACATAGAGATTCTTTATTAATACGAATGTCAACTTTAGGAAAATTTGAGTCATGTGGGTTTGTTACGATTGCTCCATTGTAGTTTAACATTGGAGTTGTTAACTCAAGGATATCATAAACAAATTTAGTTGATCGGTAGGGTCTACCAGTTGCAAGCACAATAATATGTCCTTGTTTGTGTAATGATTTTATAAATTCAAATGTTTCTGGATCGTAGTCGTTAAAACTAGTCATTAACGTTCCATCTAAATCTAATGCTATTAGGTACTTCTCCATAATCGGCTCCTTTGTTACTTCATGTATATTAACACAAAATAATAAAAATGTAAAGTTGAATAGTTTGGGGTTTTGTAGTAAAATATACCTAGACACATTAGTGAAATAGAAATGAGGTGGACTTATGATAGTTGTATCAGCAATCAATGATTTTTTTTATAACTTCTTTTCTAGTTTCAATTTTCAAAGTTTTTTAACATTGCTTTTTGGAATTATGATTGGTTTTTTCATTTTTGGCGCAGTTTATGTCGTAACGATTGTTATAAGCGTTAAAAATGATGAAAAGTTTAAAATCAAGCTAAAAAGTGAAGTCGATATCGACGACGAAGAAATTGTAAAAATAGTTGAATCAATTAAGAAAACATTTCAAGCTGATTCCGTCGGGTTAAAAACAGGAGATAAGATAAAATTAATTGGCGACATGAGTTGGGAAATTATTTACCAAATCGCTGAAAAATATTATCCAACATCCGATCATCCTGTATATGAACTGACACTTGATGAATTTTTAGCACTGAATCATTATATCACAAATCGGATAGATTCTATATTAGGTAAGAAGATGTTAAAAGTCTTTCGTAATATGAGAGTTTCTAAGATGATTCGGTTTTTTGAAACTAAACGGAAAGTAGAAGAAGCGAAAATTGTAAAAGCGGCGAATAAAATGCAACTTCCAAAAGTTTGGAAAGCAACTATGGGTGTCCTAAACGCAGTTAACCCAATCTACTGGTTCCGAAAAATTGTATTAGAGACAACGTACAATTCAACGGTTAACAAAATATCGTTACTAATACTAGATATTGTGGCTGAAGAGACTCACAAGGTTTATAGTAAAAGTATATTTAATGTGGAACCTGAAATCACAAGCAGTGTAGACTCTTTCATATCTGAAAATGAAGAATTAATCGAAGACGAAGAATAAAACATTACTCGAGGTGTAGAATGGAACATATTACAAGCATAGAACAATTTAATGAGGCTAAAGAAAAATGTACAATATTTGTTTTTACTGCGAACTGGTGTCCAGATTGCACCTTTATCAAACCATTTATGCCAATGTTAGAAGCAAAATACACAGATTATCATTGGTATTATGTGAATCGTGATCATTTTCCACAAATGGGTCTTGAACTAAACATTTTTGGAATACCAAGTTTTATAGCATTTTACAATGGAACCGAAATCGGGAGATTTGTTAGTAAACTGCGCAAAAGCAAAGCAGAAATCGAACAATTTATCGATGGTTTAAAAAGGGGGGTAACAATATGAGTGACTATAAGAAGAAAAGACCGTTTTATATTGCATCCATAGAAACTGAAGGTATAGAGAAAAAAGAAGAGCAAATAATACAACCTAAACCGAAACCTATTGAAGAGAAAAAACAGCCAAAAGAATCGGTGTTCGTATCTCCTGTCTTAGGCAGAGTAAAAAATGATGTAGTGGTTCCACATGCTGCGAAGTATGGGAACAAAGGTCTTCAATATGAAAGTTTTCGTGACAAGAAAACAATGACGAAAGAAGAACTAAAGAAAAAATACGGAACCGAATATTATGAGTTTGGTGTATTCGATTCAGTACAATACAAAGAGTTATTACGAACAGGAAAAGTGACACCAAGAACACTTCCAAAAGAAGACGTAAGAAAAGAACCTGTTGTTGATATAACGCCAATTAGTTTCGAAGAACAACAAAAAATGTTTGAGGAAGCCGAACATGAATTCTTTAATCAAAGCTATAAAGAAAAGTTTGTCCAAACTCAACAAGTAACAGAAGAGGAATTTTATGATGAAGATGAAGAAATTCCTTATTATGAAGAAGAAGTTCAAATGGTTCAGCCAGTTGAAGTAAAACAACCTGCGAAAACAGTTGAACCAAAACCAATCACAACACAATCACACTTAAATAAAAAGTATCAATATCCACCACTAGCATTTTTAAGACGTGGTGAAAAAAAGATAGAAGAAGACAGCGAATGGATTAAAACAGCATCAGGCATCATTGATAGCACATTAGAAGAGTTTGAAATTAGAGGAAAAGTTGTCAATGCGATTAAAGGCCCAGCTGTAACACAATATGAGATTAAATTAGAACCAGGGGTTAATGTTAAAGTGATTGGTAAAATTGCAGATACATTCCAAATGAATTTATCAGCTACCAATATTCGTATTCAAATGCCAATTCCTGGCAAACCTTTTGTTGGAATAGAAGTTCCTAATAAGAATCCAGAAGTTGTTGCACTAGGGGATTTAATTCATAATGAAAAATATTATCGTGATGGCAACCCTCTTAATGTAGCACTCGGAATTGATATTAATGGAGATTATATCTACTCTGATATTGATAAGATGCCACATGGTCTAATTGCCGGTACAACAGGTAGTGGAAAAAGTGTTTGCATCAATTCGATGATTATAAGTATGCTATATAAATCTCATCCTGATCAACTAAAACTTTTGTTGATTGATCCTAAAATGGTTGAACTTGCTGCTTATGAAGAGATTCCTCATTTAGCTGCTCCAGTAATAAATGATCCTAAGACTGCAGCGGCGTCACTAAGATGGGCAGTTGAAGAGATGGAAAAAAGATTCCAATTATTCAAAATTAACCGAACAAGAGATATCGCAATGTATAATCAAATGGCTCTGTCTACGAAACAAAAGATTATGCCATATATTGTTATAATCATTGATGAACTTGCAGATTTGATGAGTGTGGCTGGAAATGAGGTAGAAGGTTACATTCAACGAATTACCCAAAAAGCGAGAGCTGCTGGAATTCACTTGATTGTAGCTACACAAAGACCATCTACTGATATTATAAGAGGTAGTATTAAAAACAACATTCCTGTCCGAGCAGCCTTTAAAGTTGCTTCTTATGTCGATTCAATGACTATTTTAGATCATGGTGGAGCAGAAAAACTCTTAGGAAAAGGGGATATGTTGTATAGTGATGGAATGAGTGAGCGTAGACTTCAAGGAGCATATGTATCTGACTATGAAATTACAAACATTACAAATTTCTTAAGAGACAATAACGGTCTTCATTATTTATTCCAACCAAGCGAGCTAGATCAAGCAACTGATGAACTTAGTAATGGAGAAGATTACGATGATGAGTTATTTGATACAGTGGCTCACTATGTAGTCGAGAATGCAAATGCATCGATAAACAACCTTCAAAAGTACTTTGGGATGGGATTTAATCGTGCACAAGCGATTATAACCGAGTTAGAAAAACGAGGTATTGTTTCTGAAAGTGTAAAAGGAAAGCCAAGAGAAGTATTGGTTGATATAGAAGAACTAAAAGCAAAATTATGATGGTTAGGAGGCGGTTTTCTTGAACGATGAGCTAGACAAATTAGAACCAGAAAAAGACACTACAACAGAAGAACATCCATCAGAAGAGATTGCTGAAACTATGGTAGAACCGGATGTAATAGAACCAATAGAAGATGAATCGCTTCATATAGAAATAGAATCAAACATTATAAAAAGAATTTGGCTAATGGTCATTGCAGGGCTAATTTATTTATTGATCCGGCTGTTTTCTTCCAATTCGGATGAAACATATCAATTTGTTGATTTTATAGTCATAATAACATCTGTTTTTGGATTCATTGGATTAAGCATCTATATTTATAATCATCAAGCAAACAAAGATTTAAGCAATAAGCGCTTATTTCGATCGAATAGAATACCACATCGACAAAAAAAACAGATTTATGAAATCGTGGATATTCTAACAATTGTACCAATTTGTGCAGTCATAGTTACTTTCGTGTTTGCTTTTATATTTATTTTCCCAGTAAGCGGACCATCTATGAATCCAAATGTACAACATGGTGAAAATATGTTTGCGATTGTAAGCAATGATGTGAAACGATTTGATGTTGTTGTGATACAAATTGATCCAAAGTACTATGACCATAATCAAAGAGAGCGATTCTTGAAGCGTATTATTGGTATGCCAGGAGACACTCTTGCACATAATGGTACACAATTGTTTATCAATGACCAACCAGTGGATGAACCATTCTTATTAGATGAAGATGGAAATTTAAAAGCTGACATATTTGGTGGACCATATCAAACTCCAGCGTTTCATTTTGTTCCTTCGAACTCAAACAAGGTATGTCGAACGATTATTGATGATGTTGAAGCAATATGTCCAATTGTTAACAACGTTATGATAATTCCTGAAGGTTATTATTTTGTATTAGGAGATAATAGACCAAATAGCAAAGATAGTCCTGAACTCGGTTTGATTCGAGAAGAGGATATTATTGGAATTGTGAAATACCATATTTACACAGTTTTCAATTGGAAAAAGGTAGAATAGAGGTAATAAAATGATTCAATGGTATCCCGGTCATATGGCCAAAGCCAAAAGAGAAATTGAAGAAAAATTAAAATTAGTTGATATTGTGTTTGAGTTGATTGATGCTAGAATACCTGTATCATCAAAAAACCCGATGATTGATAAAATGTTAGTCAAAAAACCTAGATTAGTATTGATGACAAAAGCAGATATGGCAGATCAAAGACAAAATCGTGCATGGAAATCATATTTTGAATCAAAAAATATTCAAGTCTTATTGATTGATTCCATTTCAAAACTAAATATTAATCACATCGTTACAGAAGCAAAAAGAGTATTATCTCAACAAATTCAAACTGATAAAAACAAAGGGTTAAAAGAACGTGCAATACGAGCAATGATAGTAGGAATTCCTAATGTTGGAAAATCAACACTAATCAATTCTCTGGTTAAAAAGAAAGTTACAACAGTTGGTGACAAACCAGGAGTGACAAAAACTCAACAATGGATTAATCTTGGCCCTGGACTTGAATTATTAGATACTCCAGGAGTTTTGTGGCCTAAATTTGATGACCCAATGATTGGTATGCACTTGGCAATAACAGGTGCTATCAAAGATAACATTTTACCAATTGATGAAGTTGTACTTTATGCTATTCGCTTTTTGATTGAAAAATATCCAAAAGCAATGCAAGAAAAATACAAGTTAGAAAATTTAAATCTAGACCCTGTCGATATTTTAACGCACATAGGTAAGGTTAGAGGAGCACTAAAACAGGGCGGAGAAGTGGACTATACAAAAGTATATGATTTAATAATCCATGATATTCGTAATAATAAAATAGCAAAAATTACATTTGATTGGTGTATCTAGCAATGATAGATAATACGGAAAATGAAAAGAGACTCTTTCACCAAGGAAAAAAACTAATCGCTGGAGTAGATGAGGTAGGTAGAGGACCTATTGCTGGCCCAGTTGTTGCAGCTTGTGTAATACTGCCACCAAACTTTTATATTGAAGGGTTAACAGATTCAAAAAAATTAACCGAAAAGGAACGAAATTATTTTTTTGAAGAAATTTATAAACATGCAATTGACATTAGGTATGAGTTTGTGGATGAAACTATTATTGATCAGATCAACATTTTAAAAGCAAGTAGATTAGCGATGGAAACAGCTATTATGGCTTGTTGCGTTAAACCAGATTATGTGTTAGTGGATGCTATGAAACTTAACATACCATATGAATATGAAAGTATTATTAAAGGTGATGAAAAAAGCATAAGCATTGCTGCTGCAAGTGTCGTTGCTAAAGTAATACGTGATCGATATATGAAGGACTTAGCAGTTCAGTATCCAGAATATCAACTAGATAAAAATAAAGGATATCCAACGAAAGCTCATAAGCAAGCAATAAAAGAACATGGTATACGAGATATTCATAGAAAAACATTTTCACCCATAAAAGACCACATTATGGAACAAATGACCTTGAAACTATAGGAGAGGAGTGTGAACTATGCTGAGAAAAGTTATGGAATACTTAAGAAAACAAGAACAAATTCCAGTGATAGATTTCACACTAGATATTTGTTCTGGGTCAATGTACTATTCTTACCTAAAAGAAGAAAGAAACCTAAGCACTGATAAAATTGAAGCCCTGAGAGACAGGCTTGGAGTTGATCATCTTGATGAGGATGAACGCAAAGAATACAGGGAAGAAATAAATGAGTTTATCAAAAAATTTATAGAACTAGATTTTGGATTTGATGAGTTTAAAGAACGCATCGAATACTTGTTTGATTACGAAAAACAAATGCTACTAGAAGAAACGCTGGTAATCGATTATCTTATCGCTGTCTTATGGGGAAAATCTGTATTTGGTGTAGATAGAAAGTATGAAGATCTTTTAGAAATTCTTGGTTCTTTAAAGAAATTAATGAACCCATTTCAAGAAATATGTTATTTAGACTGTTTGCTAACCTTTGAGTATTATCACGATCCTGACAAAGCATTAGATGTTTTAGAGGTTCTAAGACAAAAGACAGAAACGATTGAAGACAATCGACTGTCTACGATTTACTATTCCATGGGATTAAAATATTACAACTTAAAAAAACTACTTCTAAGCGATTACTATCTAGAGAAATCGCTAGAGATGTATCGGAAAATGGATAATGTAAAAGGAATTCTAAAAGCAAAAAACTCATTGGTATCGGTTTATCTAGTTCTAAAGAAATATAACACTGCAGTGAATATGTGTGAGTCAAATGTTAAATTGGCAAAACTTATTAATAATCGTTTAGAACTCCGCATTGCTTATACTTCGTTATTTAACTGTTATCATAAACTGAACGAAAAAAATAAAGCAATCCAAACATATAAAGATGCGAAAAGCTATATATTTAATAATAATGATGCATTTGCAACCACAGGCATGTTTTCAACCTGGATAACAGGTATGGACTACTTTGATATGGAGAATGAAATCACCGAAATAACCCAATACATAAAACAAAATGTTCCAGAGTATGAGAAAAACTCATTACTTAATGCAATTATAGGATATTATGAAATTGAAGATGTCAATAAGAAAATAGATTACCTAGAAAATCAATTTCTGCCTATCATTCATTCAAAAGAACCGCACGGTTGGGACAAATTTGCTTATAGCAAGTTAATCAAATATTATACTGTAAAAGGAAAGTACAAAAAAGCAGCTCAATACTCAGCTATTTTACTTGAATTATCAGTTGAAAACTATTCATAGTGTAATAAAATTAAAATATGCTTTCTAAAGCATATTTTTTTTATACCCATTCAACACAAAAAGTTGAAACGTTTTACAACCATTATGTGTTAAAATAAAGTATAAAAATTAATAAAAAGGAGAAAGAGCATGAAAAAATTACTCGTTTTTTTGGTACTGCTTATAACTGGTTTTCTTGTAACTTTTAGTCAAAAAGTTGATGTTACAATTACAGAATACGTACCACCAATTGTTATTCCATGGGGAAAATAGGCGATATAGTATAGTTAAATTAAGATAAATATGAAAGGAGAAAACTAATGAAAAAGATTATTTTGAAGAACAGTGGAACCAAAAATACAAACAAGGAATTAGTAATTAAGTTCAGCAGTGAAACAACAGTAAACCCAGTAGTATTACCATTCTAATTAATAAGGAGAAAGAATTATGAAAAAGATTAATTTAAAAACAAACGGAAACAAAAACACAAACAATGAATTAGTAATTAAGTTCAGCAGTGAAACAACAGTAAACCCAGTAGTATTACCATTCTAATTAATAAGGAGAAAGAATTATGAAAAAGATTAATTTAAAAACAAACGGAAACAAAAACACAAACAATGAATTAGTAATTAAGTTCAGCAGTGAAACAACAGTAAACCCAGTAGTATTACCATTCTAATTAATAAGGAGAAAGAATTATGAAAAAGATTAATTTAAAAACAAACGGAAACAAAAACACAAACAATGAATTAGTAATTAAGTTCAGCAGTGAAACAACAGTAAACCCAGTAGTATTACCATTCTAATTAATAAGGAGATAGAAATATGAAAAAAATATTAATCGTGTTAGCATTCGTAGCAGCAGTAGCTTTAGTAGCAATCAATCCAACAGTAGTAAGATCATTAACAGAATATGTACCACCAATCGTGATCCCTTGGTAAGAAAGAATAAAATAGGAGAAAGAAATATGAAAAAAATATTAATCGTGTTAGCATTCGTAGCAGCAGTAGCTTTAGTAGCAATCAATCCAACAGTAGTAAGATCATTAACAGAATATGTACCACCAATCGTGATCCCTTGGTAAGAAAGAATAAAATAGGAGAAGGAAATATGAAAAAGATTAATTTAAAGAATAATGGAAACAAAAACACAAACAATGAACTAGTAATCAAATTTAGCAGCGAAACAACTGTAAACCCTGTAGTATTACCATTTTAATTTCAACTTGTTATTTATCAAAGAACATTGATTACAATATACATCAATCATCAAGAATGGAGATGGTATGAATGAGAAATACCAATGATTGGAGCATAATAGAAAAATACAACAAACAAGATGGTGATTTTTTCTATTTTGTGAATTATAGAGGAAAAGATAAAAAGAAGTTTTCTAATGACAAAAGATACATTATGAAGACGTTAAGCAACCAAAAGGATTTTGAACGTCGATCCAGAATGTTACGAGAAATTTCTAATCTTCGATCTCTCAATAATCCTGGTATTGCAAAAGTGTTTGATACCAATGTAGAGTTATTTGAAGATGTTTCAAATAAACTATTTTTTGTCACGGAGTTTATAGAAGGATCTAGTTTAAAGGATTTAATTAAAGATCATAATATCTCATTTGATGATAAAATAAAAAGTTTCATTCAACTCATTAACATTATGAGCTATTGTCATGAAAATGGTGTATATCATCAACATTTATTACCAAATAACATTATATGTCGAAATGATATAGTTACTGATTTGGTTTTAATTGATTATGGACTTTCTTTTAACATTACAACAAATGAAGGTATGCCAAGAGTGTTGAAAAACATAGATCAACAATTTTTAAGTTTACCAGAACTAGGTAAGTATCAAAATTTCCAAAAACATGATCCTAGATCAGACATAACTCTTTGTTGTGGTATTTTGTTTTATATGCTTACTGAGCTGAACCCACTATATTTACTAGATCACTATCTACTTAAACCTCATCAAAGGGCATCAAGTAGAGTCAAGTTAAAAGAAGTTTCAGGAACTCACTTTGATAAATTAAACCGCATTTTTGATATTGCATTTAACATCGACATAGATAAAAGATTTCAATCTTTTCAAGCGTTATTAATAGAATTACAAGATGATCATTATGATGTTGAAACAGATATGGATGATCATATAATGGATGCTATGTATGATAAAGATAATAGTATAGTTAAGTTTGAAACATCAAACAATAATGCATCAATTTCTATTCTGGTTGAACTCTCAACTAATATTGATAGGATTATGAGGTATGTAGCAAGGAAACTGCGTGGATATATTACAGTTCATCTATGTGATCGAACACTTGACTATCCAAACTATAGTCTTCATCATACATATGAGTTTAGTAGCATCGACCATTTTTTAGATACAACGTCTGTAGTAGTAAATACAATGTTGGAAAAGAGTGAAATTATTTTGTATATCAACGATCCAATCAGCAGAAAGGAAATTGCTCGTATGCCGATTGCTGATTGTAAGCAATATTTCAAAACAGCTACACTGAAATTAAAACGACACTTTGATAAAAGATTACTTCATCATTATAATATAAGCGAAGCATTTGCATGACAATCTCTTTTCATTTGTAAGAAGCATCTATTTAACATAAGTTAGATAGATGCTTTTTATTGTTTTACTATGGTGTAAGTGCTATAATGAGAACGAAAGCAAAAGCAAAACCGAACAAGCATAAACTAACTTGTGATATAATACAAAAAACAAGACATAAACCATTATTAGTTGTAAATGGTGAAATGTACAAATTTTCGCAACAAATAAAGGTAAAAAACACTTGCAAGCAATTTTCTATAGTGTTATAATCTAATTCGCGAATAAAGGAGCTGATATCGTGGCTACTAAACTAGTTATCGTTGAGTCACCAGCAAAATCAAAAACAATTGAAAACTATCTCGGAAAAGACTATACTGTGTTGTCAAGTGTTGGACACATTAGAGATTTGGTAGTAAAAGGTCGAGGTGGATTTGGTGTCGATATAGAAAATAATTTTAAACCAGAATATAGAGTGCTGTCGGACAAAGCCGATATTGTAAAAAAACTAAAAAAAGCTGCTGATGAAGCAGAACATATCTTTTTAGCAACTGACCCTGACCGCGAAGGAGAAGCAATCAGTTGGCATTTATCAGAAGTTTTGAATCAACCCAAAGATAAGGTATCAAGAATTGTATTTAATGAGATTACGAAAAATGCCATTTTGTATGCGATATTAAATGATAGAGGTATTGATCAAGATTTGGTATATTCTCAAGAATCTAGAAGAATATTAGATAGAATCATCGGTTTTCGACTAAGTTCTTTAATGCAACAAAAAATTGGATCTAAGTCAGCAGGACGAGTTCAGTCAGTTGCATTAAAGTTGATTGTTGATCGAGAAAAAGAAATAGAATCATTTATTAAAGAAGAATACTGGGAAATTATTGCTGAAGTCGTTAAGAAAGGTTTAGCACTAAAGGCTAAATTTTATGGTGATCTTGACGGTAAAATCAAACTATCGAATCAAAGAGAAACCGATGATATTATAAAGCAATTACATAAGAATCCGTATATAGTTAAAGATATTATTGTCAAAAATAGAAATAAGGCTTCAAAACCACCATTTATCACTTCAACATTACAACAAGAAGCAAGCGGGAAATTCAATTATAATTCAAGAAGAACCATGATGATTGCTCAAAGGCTTTATGAAGGAATAGACCTAGAAAACGAACGTATCGGTTTGATTACTTATATGAGAACAGATTCTATTCGTTTATCAAATGAGTTTATCACAGCAGCAAAAGATCACATCACAAAAAAATATGGTGAAAAATACTACAAAGGTGTTAAAAAAAGTTCAGCTAAAGGTCAAAATGTACAAGACGCGCACGAAGCAATTAGACCTACTAGTCTAAAATACACCCCAGACTCGATTAAAAAATATTTAAATGCAGAAGAATTTAAAATTTATTCCTTAATATATAATAGAGCACTCGCCTCATTGATGAGTGATGCTATCGTAGAAGATACAAAAATTGAAATTCACAATGGTGTATTTATTTTCTATTTGGATGGTGAGTTGGTAAAGTTTGACGGATATTTAAAAATTTATGAAGAGTTTGACATTGATGAGCATGAAGAAAATAAGAGTTTACCGGAGTTTCAAATTGGGGAACAACTGCACTTAGAAACACTCACTCCAATTCAAAAGTTTACTTCCCCACCAAGTCGATATTCAGAAGCTAGATTAATTCGTAAAATGGAAGAACTTGGAATTGGTCGTCCATCTACTTATGCAATGACAATGGATACACTTAGAATCCGTAGTTATGTTACGATGGATAAAAAGACATTTGTTCCAACCGAACAAGGCAGAATTACTATTGAGCAATTAGAACAATTCTTTCATGAAATCATTAATGTTAAATATACAGCCAATATGGAAACCATACTGGATGACATTAGTGAAGGTAAACGTGTGTGGTATGAAGAACTGCGTACATTTTATGATAAGTTTGCTCCACTGATTGAACATGCTAGGGACAATATGGTAAAGATCTATCCAAAACCGACAGATGAATTTTGTCCTACTTGTGGGCTGCCACTACTGATAAGACGCGGTCCATTCGGAGAATTTACAGCTTGCAGCGGATATCCAAAGTGCAAGTTTATTAAAAAGGCACCAAAAAAGGAAGATATCAAAACAGGTGTAACATGTCCTATATGCAACGAAGGTGAAATTGTTGAACGCATTGCGAATCGTGGAAGATCAAAGGGAAAACTATTCTATGCATGTAATCGATATCCAAAATGTAAAACAACATTCTCTGGAATTCCAAACGGAACCTCATGTGAAACATGTGGAGCGGTTATGGTATCAGTTGAGGATCAATCTATTTGTTCAAATGAGAAATGTAAAACAAGAAAAAAGGAACAAATCAAGCAAGAAAAGTAAACGCCGAAACAACACGTATATTAAATATCAAAAAAACAACTAAATATTGTTGACAACAACTTTAGCCAGTGTTATAATAATAAGCGGAAATGAGAGAGCGCTCTCTTTCCCTGAATTCATTGTTAGAAATATTCAGTACACCTTACAAACTGATTAGCCCCCCCTAATTGGTTTATAATAAGGAGAAGAAAAGAACCCTTTGAAGTAAAATCAATGGGTTCTTTTCTTATTGTTATTTATCTTCTTCAGTATCTTCATCTTTTTTTGTTTCGCTTAGAATTGACCCAAATGCAGAGCGCTTAAGTGGATCTTTTTCGATAGGGATAAGCGAGTCATCTTCTTCGGAATAAAAATCTTCTGTATCCGTTGGTTTTGCAAATGGATTGGATTCATCTTTTTTTGGAGTTGGTATTATCGGCTTTTCAAAGGGGTCAGAGGTTGCGGAACCTCTAATTTTTTTACCTTCCTTAGGTAGTGGTGGAATTTGCTCAAGCGGAACTTTTTTTGTAAAAGGATTGCTTTCTTTTGACTTAGGTTCTGGTGTAATTTGGTCAACTGGAATTTGATCTAAAATTGTCATCTTTTTCGCTGTCGCAATGACGGAACCAATTTCTTTTAACATTTGGTTTGTTTCTTTGGTTGGTGATGCATAAATTACATTGACATCGCTCGCACTTAAACCAAAACTCTTTGCTAAAAAGAAAGTATTAATTGGTTTATTGGTACAAATTTCCACATAAAATTGTTTTTTTACATTGCCAGATAAAATGACAATACCTACTATTGAAAGGATTGCACCTACACCTAGTCCAATATAGCCATAGAGAATATCTTGCACAGGTATCATTGTGGTAAAACTAAGGACTGCTCCGAATGCTGCAATCAATAATCCAATGACTAAAAGCCATGTTCCTATATTTTTTCGCTTTAGATTAACAGTCCTACCAAAACCACTTCGAATTGCACCTACATCGTGAATCGGGATTTCATATGTAGTTGTCGATGATTCTTTCGATGTTTTTGATTTACCTATGAAAATTAGTCTTTCATTGGTAATTCCAATGATTCCTTCTCCAGAAGAATCACTTAGATTAATGCAATTGTAGATTTTAACATACTTTTCACCAGGAATAGGTAGAATATAATTATCTAGATTTTGAACTATATCTTTTTTTGACATCGAAAACACCTCGTTTCTTCAAAATAATTATAGCAGTATTTTCAAGTGTAGTCAAATATAGTTTATATATTTCAAATTGTCATGGGGAGTTACTAAAAATAATGAGTGAGATATAAATGAAATATAGTTGGAATTTAAGTAAAAAATTGGTATAATAATTATAGTTAAAAAAGGAATGAACAAGAGGTTAGTATGGGTTTTTTTGATATATTTAAAAACAAAGATAAGAGAAAAGCAGCTGATAAATATCGAATAGGAATGGAGAAAACAAGAAATACTTTCTTTTCCAAACTGAAAGCAATATTGTCTGGTCACAATCAGATAACAGATGAACTATTCGATGAATTAGAAGAAATCTTCATTATGGCGGATATTGGCGTTGATACGGTTGTCAAGTTTATCGATGAACTAAAGGAAGATGATAGAGTCAATGGAATGACTTCTGCTCTTGAATTACAACCAATCATCATTGATAAAATGTTTGAACTCTACTTAAAAAATGAAATTGTAGACTCTAATTTACGGATCAATAAGAACGGATTAACCGTTGTGCTATTTGTTGGCGTCAATGGTTCCGGGAAAACAACAACAATTGCGAAAGTTGCGAACAAACTAAAAAAAGAAGGGAAGAAAGTGTTGCTTGTAGCTGGAGATACCTTTCGTGCAGCGGCAGTAGATCAATTGGAAATATGGGCATCACGAGTTGGTGTTGATATAGTTACAAAAGAGTCTGGAAGTGATCCTGCAAGTGTCGTGTATGATGCGTTAGAACAAGCAAAAGCAGGAAAGTACGATATTTTGTTGTGTGATACTGCAGGTCGATTACAAACAAAAGTGAATTTGATGAAAGAGTTAGAGAAAATAAAAAAAATCATTTCAAGAGAAGTTGAAGGAGCTCCTCAAGACACGCTACTTGTAGTAGATGCAACAACGGGTCAAAATGGACTATCTCAAGCAAAAGCGTTTATCGAAGCAACTGAGGTAAGTGGAGTTGTGCTAACAAAACTAGATGGTACTGCAAAAGGGGGTATTGTTCTAGCGATACGAGATCAGTTCGGGATACCGATTAAGTTTGTAGGTCTTGGTGAAAAATTAGATGACTTAGAATACTTTGATGTAGAAAAATATATCTACGGGTTGTTTGCTGAAATGGTGGATGAATAATATGAACGAAATGTATGGGAAAAAAGTTCACCTAACTCAATTATATGATTTCTATGGGAACCTACTTACTAAACGTCAACAGGAAATATTTGAAATGTATCATATGAATGATTTTTCTCTAGCAGAAATTGCATCTTCGTTAGACATTAGTCGCAATGCAGTGTTTGATACATTAAAAAAAGTAGAAGCAAGTTTGGACGATTATGAAGAAAAACTTAAGTTATCACACTTATATCAAATTAGGATGAGGTTGCTAAATGACTTAAAAGAACATACCGATCAATTTGGATTGGATCTTATCGAACAACTAGAAGGAATGGAGTAGTAACTATGCCGTTTGAAAGTTTATCAGAGCGATTACAAATGTCAATTCGCCGCATTACAGGACGAGGGAAGTTAAATGAGACCGATATTGACGAAATGATGAAAGAAGTCAGACTATCACTATTAGAGGCTGACGTAAACTATAAAGTAGTAAAAAATTTCACAAATGAAGTTAAACAAAAAGCCATTGGCGATAAAATCATGAAATCTTTGACTCCTGGTGAGCAAGTTGTAAAAGTCGTTCATGAAGAATTAAAAGCCTTAATGGGAACTGAAGCAGAAGAAATAAAGTTTAAACCAGTTGGGACTACTGTAATTTTAGTTGCTGGGTTACAAGGTAGTGGAAAAACAACACATTGTGGCAAATTAGCTAATTTTATACGCAAAACCTATCAAAAGAAATCATTAATGATTGCGGCCGATATCTATCGTCCCGCTGCGATTACTCAATTAGTAACGCTTGGAAAACAATTAGATGTGGATGTGTTTGAGTTAGGAACTCAAGTGAGCCCAGTAGAGATAGTGAAAAAAGGACTCGTGTACGGAAAAGAAAAAGGATACGATGTCATTATCATTGATACAGCTGGTCGATTACATATTGATGATCAATTAATGCATGAACTAGAAGAGATAAAAAAGCAAGCAAAACCAGATGAAATATTACTAACAGTTGATGCGATGACCGGTCAAGACGCAGTCAATATTGCACAAACCTTTCATACAAGATTATCAATAACAGGATGCTTGTTGACAAAACTTGATAGTGATTCTCGGGGTGGAGCAGCATTGTCCATTCGATACTTAACAGGAATACCAATCAAGTTTATTGGATTAGGTGAGAAATTAGATCAAATTGAAGTGTTTCACCCTGAGAGAATGGCTAGCCGTATCCTAGGTATGGGTGATGTACTAACCTTGATTGAGAAAGCAACGCAAAATATAGATGAAGATGAAGCCTTAAAAATGACAGAACGCTTACAAAAAGGATTGTTTAATTACAATGACTTTTTAAAACAACTTAATATGATACGAAAAATAGGATCATTAAAAGGTATTCTTGGCATGTTGCCTGGTGTTGGAAGTCAGATCAAAAATTTGGATTTAGATGACAAACAGTTTAATTACATTGAAGCAATTATATCATCTATGACAGAAAAAGAACGAAAGAATCCTGAGCTGATTGCGAAAAGCACTTCAAGAAAAGAAAGAATATCCAAAGGGTCGGGTCGATCATATCAAGAAGTAAATCAGTTAACAAAGCGATTTGACGACATGAAAACACAATTAAAGGCATTTACAGGGATGGATGAAAAACAAATGAACGCTCTAAAGAGTGGTAGACCAAGTGCAAACATGATGCCAGCTAAGAAAGTAAAAAAGGGAAAAGGTAAAAATAGAGGTAACTTCCGTTTTTAGTATTTTTAATCTCAAAAAGTGAGGTGAGATGATGAACCATTGTTATGAACTGATTCGAAAACTATTGTTACTAGATGAACAAAATGTAGCAAAACAAGAGGAGTCATTGGGTGAATTTCACGATGATTTAGAAACGATTGATAGATCAATTCAGAATTTTACGATGAACTATCAACAAATGATGTCTATGCTTGAGAGTAAACACATGCTAAATCAAGAAAATTTATCAAAAGAGTTAGATGACTGGAAACAAAAGTTTATTGAAGAGCGCTATCAATTGCAAGGGAATCATCAACTTCAAAAGAAGGAGCACGAAAATCGCATCTTTCATAGTAAAACTAAATCAATGGAACAAGTCTTATCACAAGCAAAAAGCGAATATGACAGTAAAATCATTGCATTAACCATAGAAAAGACAAAACTATATCAAACGCTGGAAGAAAAGATTGCTAATTGGGCAAAAGAAAAAGAAACCTCAATCAGTAAAGTGCAACACGAAATACGAGAGCTAAATAAGAAAAAAGTCAAAGATTTAGAAGCACTCTCAGTAGCACAAGATAGAGTAGAAGTAGCAGACACTAAGAAGTTAAAAGGAACTGAGCTAGAAGAAGCTAGAGCTAAGCGAAGAGTATATCACAGATCAAAAACAGAAGAAATCGAACGTATATTTAATATTAATAAATTCTATGCTGAAAAGATTATTGAAAAGGAAGCGATAATCTCAAAAATTGAAACAGAACTTAAAATGACTCCTGATATATGGATGGCAGAAGCAAAGATAAAAGAAACCCAAATCGAGAATGAAATCAAAATAATTGAAAACAAAAAAAATGATTTTTTGGAAAAAGAGGAAGTTAAACTTCAGTATCTTGAAAAAAAAGAAAGAGATGCGGTTTTATTTGAAGAAGAGGAAACAATTGAATCTTTAAAAGAAACTAAAATTAAGGAAGAGTTCGTTAATCAGGAAATTAATTATCGTAGAAAAGTGGATCGAAACAATGAAATTGTGGAAGCAGCAAAACACTTAAATGAGTATCATATAGAAACCATTGAAAGTTCACAAGTTTTCCTCGATACATTGATTTCTTCCTCTCATAAAATGATGAGAGAACTTATGGGTTTTGAATCAAAGCGATTGTTTATGCAAGTTGAACTATTAACAGATTTGCTAAACCAACACTTAGTCTACCTAACTTCTATGATTACGAAAGAAGTGGAATCGCTTGGCGAAGATTTTAAGCGTCACAAAGAGTATTTGGATTTTGATGCAAAAACATATTCAGCTAAGTATCATATTATCGCGGGTAAATTAATAAAAGAAAGTTCGTTCATTGTTCAACAATTAAAAAAACAGATAGTAGCTGCAAATGATGCGATACAAGAAATTATGAATCAACTAATGAAGCAGTTTGATGAGATGAAGGAGAAATCAACCAATACGAAATCTGACTATTATCAAAGCATGATCAAAACAAAAGAACATCATCACAAAGTACTTTTGTTGTTTCGAAGAAACTATATTTATAAGCTAGAAGAACACTTTGCTCTTCAAAAGGTGCTTACATTTAAAGAAGAGTCAAAACCAAACAATCGAATTGTATCTATTCATCAAGAAAAAGAGAAGTTGTTTGATGCGCAAGATCAAGCATTAGAATCAGAATTGAGTCAAATTGATATAAGAACACAAGATATGATAACTCAAATTTCAATTTTGTTTGAAAAAAACATGCAACAACTTTCAAAAGACCTTGATAAGAAACAAAAACGATTACAAGATTACTTGGATGGATTTGACCTAATGGTAGACAGACAAAAGAAAATCTTGTTAATACAACTAGAAGACCAAAAGAAAACGGATATATCGAAAATTTAAAAAAAGCAGCTTAGCTGCTTTTTGTCATTTTTTTTAAGGCTTCTTTTACAATGTCTTGAGTGGTGGCGTTGGGTTGATTGATTTGTTTTAAGGCTGTTTTGATTTCAGCAGTATTGAATCCTAAGGCTTTCAATGCTTGTTGAGCGTCTATAAACCGGTGATCCGCCATAAGATCAAGTTCAAAGTTAAGCTTACCTTTTAAATCAAGGATAATTTGTTGACTAGATTTTTGTCCTATCCCAGGGAATTTTTGAAAATATTTTACATTACTATCCTCGATCGCTTGGATTGTATTCTTTACTGAATCGGTTGCTAAAATAGCTAACGCACCTTTTGGTCCAAGACCTTTGACACTTATTAACTTTAAGAACATGTCTTTTTCTTCACGACTAATAAACCCATAGAGTTCATTGACATCTTCTCGAATGTGTTGATAAATATAGACAGTCACTGATGACTGAAGCGTAAAATTAAAGGGATTTGGTGTTTTAATAAAGTAACCAATATCGTGAGTTTCTAATACAATATGACTACCTTTGATTTCAGTGATAATACCTTTGATATAATGATACATTAAATCACGTCCTTACAGTAAAAATTATATCACAAAAGCACTTGTTTTGCTAGATAGAAAAGTAGGTAATTTGTGGTATTTCAAGACTGCTTATGGTATAATAAATAAAAAGAATTATGTACAAAGTAGGTGCATGTTATGAATGATGAAAAGTTATTATATGCGAATAAAATAGAAGGTGATGATGCAGAACTCGCTCTTAGGCCTTCAAAATTGTCAGAGTATGTTGGGCAACTTGAAGTAAAAGAGATGCTTAATGTTTTCATAAGTGCTGCTAAAATGAGATCAGAATCTCTAGATCACGTTTTGCTTTATGGACCTCCAGGACTTGGAAAAACTACCTTAGCTTACATTATTTCCAACGAAATGGGAGGAAATATTAGAGTAACAACTGGACCATCGATAAATCGAATTGGGGACTTAGCTGCGATATTGTCGTCGCTTAATCCTGGCGATGTATTGTTTATTGATGAAATTCATCGCATTCCAAAAATAGTAGAAGAGCTACTTTATGCGGCGATGGAAGACTTCGTGTTAGACATTGTGATCGGGAAAGACTCAACCGCATCTACTTTGCGTATTGATTTACCACCTTTTACACTGGTTGGAGCTACCACACGCTGGGGAGATTTAACCGCTCCGATGAGAGATCGATTTGGAATTGTCCATCAATTGGAGTTTTATACCAAAGAAGAATTGATGCAAATTATAAAACGCACATCACAAATATTTAACTTCCCTATTACAGAAGATGCTTCAATGGAACTTGCTAGAAGATCAAGAGGAACCCCTCGGATTGCCAACCGATTGTTTCGACGAATTCGTGATTTTGCACAATTTGAAAAACAATCTGAGATTAATTATACCATTACTAAGTATGCACTAGATAAACTTGATATTGATGAACTAGGTTTAAACATTACCGATCGTAAATATTTACTTGGAATTATCGAGCGATATCAAGGTGGGCCAGTTGGGTTAGAAGCACTCGCAGCCACTATTTCTGAAGAGATTACAACACTTGAGGATGTCAATGAACCGTACCTTTTAAAGGAAGGATTTATCGTTCGCACACCTCGAGGTAGAAAAGTAACTGAGAAAACATATGAACATTTAAAGATTAGGACACACCGTTTATTATGAGAGTAGAAGAGTTTGACTTCATATTACCAGAGCACTTGATTGCTCAAACACCATTATCAAATCGAACAGCTTCAAGATTGTTAGTACTTGATAAGAAAACTGGAGCGATAGAACACAAACATTTTTATGATATTATTGATTATTTAAACCCTGGAGACCATCTTGTATTAAATGATACGAAAGTAATGCCATCACGAGTCATAGGCCAAAAACAAGATACAAATGCTGTTATCGAGTTGTTGTTATTAAAAGATTTAGGATTGGATACTTGGGAAGCGCTAGCAAAACCTGCGAAACGGGTTAAGGTAGGCACAACTATCTCCTTTGGGGATGGGTTGTTAATCGCAACATGTGTTAGGGTAGAAGATGAAGGTATACGAATATTTCAAATGAAATACCAAGGTATCTTTTTAGAAATTCTAGACCGCCTTGGAGAAATGCCGCTACCTCCATATATTCATGAAAAATTAAGTGACCAAGATCGCTATCAAACTGTATATGCAGCTAGCGTTGGTAGTGCAGCAGCCCCTACTGCTGGACTTCATTTTACAAAAGAATTCCTGAAAGCAATTGAACTAAAAGGAATCAAAATTCACTATGTCACATTGCATGTTGGATTAGGTACGTTTCGAGCAGTGAGTGTAAATGATGTTGAAAAACACCAAATGCATAAAGAAAGTTATCACATGTCAAAAGAAACAGCGGATGCTTTAAACACCGCCAAGAAGAATGGTCAACGTATCATTTGTGTTGGAACAACGTCGACAAGAACATTAGAAAGCATTTACCAAAAGTTTCAATCGTTTCATGAAGATGCAAGTGAAACAGGTATTTTTATTTATCCAGGATATCAGTTTTTAGCAACAGATGCCCTAATTACTAATTTTCATTTACCAAAATCAACATTGATTATGTTAGTAAGTGCATTAGCAAGTAGAGAGCACATATTAAAAGCATATCACGAAGCAATCAAAGAACAATATCGATTCTTCTCATTTGGAGATGCAATGTTTATCAAATAGAAAGCAAAGGGTTGACATATGCAAATGAAACTATTAAAAATAGTAAATCAATTTGGATTTATACTAGAGTTTTTACTATTATTTTTATTCACTTTATTTTTTGATGTTTTACTCATGGCCCGATTTGATATTACGATTGAGCCAAGATACATCATTATCATGCTTGCTAGTGCGGCTATTTTGATTTCAGTACTGGTATTCATTAAGCAAAAAAAGTGGAGATTTGGTCTATATATGGCCTATATCGCACTTCAACTAGGTATGTTTATTGCTGATTCATGCTTGTATTTTTTTAAGACAGACTTGATATCGCTTGCTATGTTATTAGAAATTGGAAACGCATTAACGATAGGATTACGATATAACATCTTTGTAACATTTCCGTTTATGATGTGGGTACTCATGTTTGTATTTGCAATTTTAGTTGGATTTGCATTGTATTATCTAACATTCAAGGTTGAAAAAACTCATACTTGGACCAGTTATCGTTATCTATTTATCATTGTTTCTGCTACATTACTTGCTCTGAGTGGCAGTTTTGTATTAGATACTGATAAAACATTATACAAAGCACCAGAAGACAAAAAGGCGTTTTTTCAAACATTTGGATTATCGACGTATCACCAAAGAGACTTAGTCGCTATTTTAGAGCGTATTTTTATATATCCATTTGAAAAACCAGGGTATATAAAAGAAATTGATGAACGTTGGAGTGACCCAACGACAATAACAACCGATCAAACCGGGTTATTTCAAGGTAAGAATGTTATTATGATTATGTGTGAAACATGTGAAATGTATGCATTTGATGAAGACCTTACACCTAACTTTTATCGATTGTTAAACAATAGTTTTCATTTTACGAATACATACTCAGCCGCCAAGCTAAATTATACGTATGATGCAGAGTTTAAATCAATGGTTTCGCAGATGTACTTTAAGACAGATAATTATATGTATACACTATCTAACAATACATTTTCTACTGCTTTACCATATGTACTAAAGGAGAATGGCTATACTACGAATGCATTTCACAATTATATGAGACAGTTCTTCAATAGAGATAACATATATCAAGGATTGGGATTTGAGCGATACTATGCTGCTGATGAGATGACATTTTCTCAACATGATTATTGGGCACTCGATTCAGAAATGTTTGAACAAATGGCAGACGAAATGGCTCCAGTACAAGATAAACCATTTTACAGCTTTGTAATAACGCTGACAGCACATGGTCCACACTACATTGAACGAAATGAATTGGCCGAGTATTATGCTGAGATTAACAATCATCCAGAGCATGCAAACAAAGAAATCTCATTTAAAACATTGATGGCTGCTCAGATGGATTTGGATAAAGGATTGGGCTACTTGTTAACTCACTTAGAAGAAAATCAACTAATGGATGATACCGTCATTGTATTATTTAGCGATCACAAGAATTACTCAAGTTTTGATATGACATTAAAATACAAAGAAACATCCTCAAATCCACACGATATCAATAAAATTCCGTATTTGATTTTTTCAAATGGGATGGATAAAGTGTCGATTACGAAGTATACTTCTCATTATGATATGACACCAACGATATTTGATTTGTTGGGAATTCCATATTATCAAGAATACTATTATGGAGAATCAATTTTTAGCAATAATCCTCAAAGACCAATTATCTTTAACTATACGAGCTGGATGAATTCGTCGATGATTGTTTTGGAAAATAAGATTGTGTGGTATGATGAGCTTATTATTAGTGATCCGGATCAGTATTTAAGTAAAATGAATGATTTTATTTATCAAGAAATCATTTTGAGTGAAACAATATTGTTAACAAATTACTTAAAAGATATTACTGCATATAAGATTGAATAAAAAAGGTTAAGAGATTGATCAATATCTCTTAACCTTTTTTTGTGTTATTCAAATGCATTCATTCGTATCAATAAGTCGTTTTTATATTTAAAGGATTCAAATTGACGAATGAGGGATAGGTAATCAACAGGTGTTTGTTCCTGATAGTAATAGATTTTTTTTGTTGGTGCTGAAACCATGTATCCATCAAAAAACAAGTCAAGATTTCTTGGGTTATAGATGAAAGTTGATTGATCACTTAATGCATCAATTCCAAACTTGTATGTTGGATATGTCCCAAATAAATTGACCATGGTAGGATACACATCAATGGTTCCTCTTACAAGACTGATTTCTTGTGCTGGTAAGATTGATGGAGCGTGAATGATGAAAGGTACTTTACCCATTTCTTTTCTATACTCAAATTCAGGCAACTGATTAGACTGTAATCTACCACCTGCTTTTAGAATAGAAGTCAGCTCAGGTTTGAATAAGCTTGAGGTGTGATCACCATAAAAAGCAAATACTGTATTATCATAGAGCCCTACAGATTTCATTTTTTCTATGAAGTTTCCGATTGCATTGTCTAAATACCTTACAGAGTGTAGATAACGTCGTGCAATACCATCCACTCCAGCAAAATCATAGGTAGGAATGTGTTCATTTGCTAAAAACGGAGAATGAACTGAAATGGTAATTGGAAATGCAAAAAATTTATTGGTATAAGAACTCATTATATCAGCAGATTCTAATAAAAATTCATCATCAGGAATCCAAGTATTTAAGTAGTACGATGGATTAAAGTCATCAATATCGTAATGAGAATCAAATCCAAACGTAACCAAATGCGATGTGTTTCTCGCATAAAATTCTCCAATGTTTCCATGAAGTGAGAATGTGTCATATCCAATTGACTTTAATTTTTTTGGTAAGGAATCATAGTTTTCGCCTGAATTTTCGAATACAGCGAAATTTTGTCCCATTGGATAAAGCCCTGTCATCGCAGAAAACTCTGCATCGGAGGTGTTTCCAATACCTGCTGTTGCGAAAAACTCGCTAAAATAAACAGATTCTTGTACAAGACGATTTAAATTTGGTGTCACTTCAATACCATTAATCGATAAACCAATTACAAAGTTATTAATTGCTTCCATCTGAATGATAACTAAATTCATTCCATCTGCCAAATTGGTATATTCGTTGTGTGTTTCATCATGATTAGTGAGTACGTATTGAGATAGAAACGATTCAATCGTTTCCTCTTCGGTCCCATTTGTTAGAGTCTTTGCAGGAATTCCAAACAATGTTCGTAAACCATCGCTAACATAATAGTTGAAAGTTCCTACACTTTGGGAAGCATGTTGAGGATTTCCAGATAAATAATAAACATTGTTCTTGTTGGTTGTTTGATATATAAGTGTGGTTGTAGCCATTAGGATAATCGAGAGTGTTATAACCATGCTTGATAAATGTTTTGCTTTAAACAGGTTTGATAAAAAATCTGATTGATCATCGGTTTTTTTGTGAATGAAATAAAAAAATGTTAAAAGAATAAAGTATGGAGCAAGATAAACAAGTTGGTTGAATCTAATTGTGATTCCAATTGCATACACAGCATAATCAATGATGAATTTAAACAAGGTTGGATTTTTAAATGAAACCAAATGCGAGTATGCAAAGAAGGTGCTAAATATCGAAGAAAATACAGAAATTGCGGTTGCGACTAACGAAAAAACAAATGTAAAGGTCAGTAAAAACTGCATTTTTCGTTTTGTTGATCGGAACAATATCATAGATATTCCGAATATAAGGAGTAGTGTTGCTAAATTCCCAATCAACCCATTCACTCCTTGGAAAAATGGAATGACAAAGTAGTCTAAATTATCATTAAAGACTCCACTTGTAAGTAAAAAGGAGTTTATGATATTTAGTAGGAGGTAGCAACCGACAAATAAACTAAATTTGTGTTGTGTTAATAATCTCATCTTGAATTTATCCTTTCTTGTTGACATATTATATCATTTTTTGATAAACTTTTAAAGTCACATATAAAAAGAATTTGAATGTTGTTTTTTATCGTTTTGTGGTATAATTTTTACAAGAGGAGAGTTAGTATGAACAAGAAGAAATATTATGCTATGAACAAACCATATTATACAAGAAAACGTTGGAATTTATTGTTTAAATTAGTAGCCTTAATCGCAAGACTGTTTTTTGTTAAGAAACATGAACTTCGCTTTCAAGAAGAAATAGATTTTTCGACACCAAGCATTTACATCGGAAATCATGCAACAACAGCTACTCCTTCTGCAATACATCTATACTTTCCAGGGAAAAAACGACCATGGGTTGTTGGGGATATGTGCTCGCTAAAGACAATCCCAAAATATGCAAAGGAAGAGTTTTGGACAAACTACAAACCAAAGTGGTTGTTTCAAAAGGTTTTGCCTGTATTGGTAGCACCAATCGGGTACATGATTATGCGTGGAGCTGAAGCAATCCCGGTGTATCGTGATGGTCGAATGATTGTAACAATTAAAAAAACAGTGCAATCTCTTGAAGATGGGGTTAACGTGTATATTTTTCCTGAGTATGATCAACCATATTCGGAATACCACAACGACTTTGAAGATGGATTTGTCAATGTAGCTAGTGTTTATTATCGTAAGACCAAGAAAAAACTTAAATTTTATCCACTTTACAATTGCTTTGATAAGCGAATCATGAGTTTTGGTGTACCAATTGAGTTTAATCCAGATAATTCACTAGAAGAAGAGCGTAAACGAATTACAACATATCTAAAAGAAAATGTTACAAAATTAGCAAGAGAAATTGGTCCACATAAAGTCATTTCTTACCGATATAAAGGTAATAAAAGATAAAAATCTAGGGAGATCCCTAGATTTTTATTATTCGCCTATTGGTTTGATGCGTTTGATTAAATAAATAAACGGTGTATCGAGTGCTGCTACCAATAACTTAATTAAGTATGTAGATAAGAAAATACTAAAAATAATACTTGAATCCATCACACCAACAAACGCGATTGTAACAAAGATTGATGTATCTATTAACTGACTGATCATTGTTGAACCATTGTTTCGGATCCACAAGAATTTATCATTTGGTAAGCGTTGTTTAATCTTGTTAAATATGTAAACATCTAGTAACTGACTTACGATGTAAGCAACTAAACTTCCAATTACAACACGAATAAATACAATTGAGAACACTGCTTCTAAATGTGGTTGTGCCCAATCAGAGCTGTGTGGATGGAATAGTAGTGCTCCTTGCATTACTAGTGTAGATGCGATTAAGGCAAAAAATCCTAGTAATACAGCTTTGTTTGCATCTTTTTTTCCATATTTTTCAGACAATGCATCGGTAACTAGAAACAAAGTACCATACATGATATTACCAAGCGTTGCTACCATCGTAAAAAGCTCCACAGTTTTAATTACTTGAAGATTTGCGATGAAAGTCCCAAGAGCCATCCAAGCAAACAAACCAGTACGACCGAACAACTTATAAATCGATAAAACCAATCCAAAATTTAATAAAGCGAATAATATCCATATAATTTCATTTGGCATAAACATCCCTACCTTTAACATGGGGTATTATACCAAAAACATTGAAAAAATGGAAGAAAATTGTTATAATAACCAAAGAGGTATGATTATGGTAATCCAATATGAACTATTAAAAACATGTAAACAAACCAAAGCAAGACTAGGGAAAATAACGACTCCGCACTCCACATTTGATACACCTGTCTTTATGCCAGTAGGTACTCAAGGTACCGTAAAGACATTGACCAAGGAAGACCTAGAAAATATGAACACGGGTATTATTTTGTCAAACACGTATCATTTATGGAATCAACCGGGACACAAAATCGTGGAAGAAGCTGGCGGACTTCATAAATTTATGAATTGGGATCGCTCTATACTAACAGATTCAGGAGGATTTCAAGTCTTTTCATTGGCTAACATTCGCGACATCAAAGAAGAAGGTGTCTATTTCAAACACCATAAAAGTGGGGCAAAACTTTTTTTATCGCCTGAACTCGCAATCGAAATTCAAAACAGTTTAGGTAGTGACATTATGATGAGCTTTGATGAGTGCCCTCCATATCCATCCACTTACGATTATATGAAAAAATCGGTAGATCGTACCATTCGCTGGGCAAAACGCGGAAAAGATGCGCACAAATTTCCTGATAAACAAGGGCTATTTGGCATTGTACAAGGTGGAGAATATCACGATTTAAGAAAGTATTGTGCAGAAGAGTTGGTTGCAATGAATTTTGATGGCTACTCTATTGGCGGACTTAGTGTAGGAGAACCAAAAGAAATCCAAAATCAAGTATTGGAATATACAGTTCCGCTGCTTCCAGATGATAAACCTAGATATCTAATGGGTGTTGGTTCCCCTGGAGCAATCTTGGATGCGGTTGAACGTGGAGTGGATATGTTTGATTGTGTACTACCGACAAGAATTGCTAGACACGGCACAGCTATGACTACTACAGGAAGAGTGATCATTAAAAACAAAGAATATGAACGTGACTTTAGCCCACTAGATAGTGGATGTGATTGTTATACATGTAAAAATTATACAAAAAGCTATTTGCGACACTTAATCAAAGCAGATGAAATGCTTGGTCAGAAATTGTTGTCTATCCATAACATTAAGTTTTTGCTTAATTTAATGGAAAACATACGACAAGCAATCAAAGAAGATCGTTTCTTAGAGTATAAGAAGTATGTGTATGAGACATATGGTTTAGATAAATCAGATAAGGATTTTTAAAAGATGAAACGAATTGTTCAATTATTATTAATGTCAATGATTGGTGTACTCATTGGATGTGGACCAACATACATTGGGTATCAAGATGAAATCATCATTTCAATACCACAAGAATGGGTTGAACATATGCCATATGAGGCAAACGTGATACCAAAGTTTGTCTATCAATTTGAAGGAATTAGAAACGTTGCATCTTATTCAAAAGAACATATGATAATTCTTACTAAAAATGATGATTTTAAAGTGAGTGATGACGTTGAACGTATGTTAGATCAATTTGTTCAGAATTCTTTAGTGACCAAACGAAACGAGCAGGCAGCTGAACAAAATGTTGCAAGATTAGGCGGTCAAGAGTTTGTGATTGCAGAACCTTCTTATGAGTACTGGCATATTTTGTTTCTTGAAGATGGTACTCGTGTGTCCATGGAATATCGTATGTTTACTAGTGGCGGGAAAACATATTATGGGTGGACCTATGCAAGTGGTATTACGATTCGTATGGAGCTTCCAATCATGGTTAGAGAAGAAACCATTAACAATCAAACAAAAAAAGTATTCTATTTGCTTGCCCTACCAAATGAAGTCAAATATGAGTTAAGTAACAACATAAGTACAAAACGTTTATTGAGCAATCAAGATTATGTTACGAACCAAAGTTGGTACACATTCTCATATCCAGAACACATTGAAGTAGCATCGACAAAAGAAGAAAAAATTGAGTATGTAAAAGAGTGGTATGATACGTATTGTTTTGGTAGAATAGAAGATAATCAATATGTAATTACTTATTTGGGCTATGATTTCCGCGTGAATTTTGATGCTACAAAGTATCATAAGAGCTTAAATGAGACCTTAGATGCCTTTGAACTAATATTTATAGGAAAAAGCAGTTAAATAACACAAAACAATTGCTTTTCAAAAAAAGGTATTTATTTATTTTGTACAATATGATAAAATAAGAATAGTGATATAGAATTTCTTTGGGAGGAATGAATATGTACGACTACAGTCAAGAAAATATGTTCAATGAAAAACCAGTCTTAAAAGTAATTGGTGTCGGTGGAGGCGGAGGAAACGCGGTTAACCGAATGATCGAAAATGATGTGCAAGGTGTTGATTTTGTTGTAATTAATACAGATGCGCAAGTTTTGCGTTTATCCAAAGCAGAAACAAGACTGCAAATTGGTCGTGCTCTTACCAAAGGATTAGGGGCAGGGGCAAACCCTGAAATCGGAAGACGTGCCGCAGAAGAATCAGAAGATGATATTATGGAACTGTTAAAAGGTACTGATATGGTCTTTATAACTGCTGGTATGGGCGGAGGAACAGGAACTGGTGCAGCACCAGTCATCGCAAAGCTTTCAAAAGAAATGGGAATTTTAACCGTTGGTATCGTAACCAAACCATTTAGTTTTGAAGGAAAGAACCGTATGCGTCAAGCTGTTGCGGGGATTGATGAGTTAAGACCATATGTTGATACACTGATTATTGTTCCAAATGATAAGTTATTAACCATAACAGATAAACAAACTTCATTGCTTGAGGCGTTTAGAGAAGCAGACAATGTCTTAAGACGTGGTGTTCAAGGGATTGCTGAAATCATTGCGATTCCAGGATTAATCAATGTAGACTTTGCGGATGTCCGTAATGTATTGTTAAACCGAGGGACTGCATTGATGGGTATCGGAATTGCAAATGGTCCAAACCGTGCCGTTGAAGCCGCAAGACAAGCAATTCGTAGTCCATTACTTGAAATTGATATCAATGGAGCAACCGATGCTATCGTTCAAGTTACTTCTGATGTTGATGTTACAATGAATGAAATCGTTGATGTCATCAATGAGATTCGAAATGCATCATCAACAGAAATTGATATTATTTATGGTACTGGATTCAATATGGATCTTCAAGGAGAACTCATTGTTACAGTAATCGCAACAGGTTTTGATAAGACAATGGAAGAACGAGAAGCAGCAGAACCAGTTGAAGAAGTATTAGCGGGTCCATTTGCGAAAAACGTAAAAGAAGAGGCAGAAGATACACATATCCCTCAACCAAAACACGATCATCCAAGTGAAATCAAAAAAGAACGTCAAAAAGGAGAATCTGTGTTGCCGACTTGGTTACAAAACCGATTCAAATAGGACAACGCTGTGGTAGGACTAATTATCGCATATTCTGTTGTGGCAGTTTTTAATGGATTGTTTGCAGCATATGCAATCTATAGCAGCAAACATCCACCACTCCAAGAAACAAAGGCAAACCAAGATCATCACATTAAAGTGATGAAAGAACTAGGGACTGCGTTTGGTATCATTTCAGCTGGAGGTATCTTGGCAATTTCAACTCTAGTCATGGTTCCTGACATTGGTAGAGTCATGAGCCTAGGGGTACTTATTGTATTTATACTATCTGGCGGGATAAAATTGACAACATCAATGAAAAAATTAATTCGATAAAAAATCCAAGGTTACCTTGGATTTTTTTAATATTGTTACCTTGGATTTTTTTAATATGTGGTTGATTTAAAATTTTGATGTGTTATAATGATTTTGTTTGTCTAAGGAGGATATTATGAAAAACAACATCATTGCAACCGAATTTTCCTTAATTGAAAAAGGAAATACATTTGTTGGAGAAAAACGAAACTATCAATTTTCATTGATTAAGTACCAAATTGGAAATGTTACTACACCAGCTTTGCAATTTGTATTCAATCACACTATTGAACAAAATGAAATCAAACAACTTGTAAAGGCGCACAAAGGAGGAATGCATTTTTTATCTTTTGAATTTCCGAAAGATACGATTGTTGTGTTCTTACCAATTAAATTTGGTATGAAAGATGAGAAGTACATTCAAAAATGTACAGACATTTTGAACAAAGCACTGGATTCGTTTGATATGTTAGGATTAAAACAATATCAAGAATGTTTTGTGTGTCAAGATAATCGTGAGTTAGACCCAAAAGAGATGAGAGTACTAGGAGATTCCTATGTTCCAATTCATAGTTCATGTATGAAGAATTTGGTTGAAACAGCTAAAGCTGAAATTGTCGCAGAAGAAGCACAAGTTGGAAATCTTCCATTATCGATCGTGCTAGCATTAATTGGTGCTGTGATTGGTACCGTACCTGCAATCGTGGTATTACTAACCACTTCAACGTTTTATGCAATCTTATATGCGTTGATTCCACTTGCATCATTTTTCGGGTATAAACTTGGGAAAGCACCAAAGAAATCTTATATGACACTAATCATTGTATTGGCGAGCATTGCCTTAGCACTTGGTTCTACTTACTTCATATGGAACTTGATGGCATTAGCAGAAGAAGTTACTATGGAGTTTGTTTACAATACACCAGAACTATTCGCTAGTTTTATGAGTGATATGGTAACGTCGTTTATCTTTGTTGGTATTGGTATATTTATTTCTTGGAAATACATTTCAAAAACAACGACACAAACAAAAAAGGCAATCGAAAGATTTGAGAACAAATAACACTGAAAGCATAGCTAATAATGGCTATGCTTTTTGCTTGAAGATATGATAAAAACAATTTATTTTTACTATGTAAAATGATATAATATGATAGTTAAAGGAGATGGTTTGATGAACGGTTGGAAAGAGTTTTTTGCTTATGAGAAAGAACAAGACTATTACCAAAACATTCTTCGTTTTCTAAACAAACGTAGTCAAGAAGCTATTATATATCCAAAGCCAGAAGATGTGTTAAATGCATATAAGTTAACCCCTCCCGAGAAATTAAAAGTTGTTATATTAGGACAAGATCCATATCATAATCCTATGGAAGCACATGGTTTGGCATTTTCTGTGCCAAAGGGTGTAAAGTTACCACCTTCCCTAAAAAATATTTTTATTGAACTCGAAAAAGATTTAGGGATAAAACAAAGTGAAGTAGGAGATTTGACTAAGTGGGCAACCGAAGGTGTCATGTTACTCAATACGATTCTTACCGTAGAACAAAACCAACCACTAAGTCACAAAGACATTGGTTGGAATGTGTTAACTGATCATACCATATCTTGGATTAATGAACATCTCCATCACATTGTTTTTATACTTTGGGGGAATCAAGCCAGAAGTAAGAAGCAACTAATCACAAACCCAACTCACTACATAATTGAAGGGGTACATCCATCACCCCTATCTGCACATCGTGGTTTTTTTGGAAGCAAACCATTTTCACAAACAAATGCATATTTAAAACAACATCAAATAAAAGAAATTGATTGGAAGGTATCTTAACATGAAACAAAATACAACAAGAAAAATTGCCTTTGGTGCCTTAATGATTGCACTTGGAATATACTTAAAAGTTATTTTAAAAGTCGAAACTGGGAATTGGCGTGTTGCAATATATGAGATTCCTATACTACTCGCTAGTCTTTACTTAGGACCATTATGGGGGTTAGCTACCGGTATTGGTGTTGACTTAATCTATAGTTATCAAAGCGGATTTGCTTTTTCTCTACTAATGCACATTTCAACTGCTATGTGGGGTGCAGCAGGAATTTTTATACGCAATCGCAATCACCATTTCAGATTAAAACTCTGGATTGTGGTCGCAGTTTTCATGGTATTAGCAACAGCCATTAACACCTTACAACTATATTTATGGGGAATTAACATTTATGCAGATTTATTCTTCCGAATTAGTGTAATGGTAATTAAAATACCTCTTGTTGCTTATGTTGCTGATTTGGTTTGGGCTCGTGTCATCAAACCGCGAATGATGGAGTCTGAAGCACAACAGTGAAAATGGTTGAACGTTTTCATTGTTAATCAGTGGAAAAAATGCTTCAATCATTGTATAATAAACATATAGAAGGTAGGACAATAAATATGAAAAAGAATCTAGTAATGTTAACAATTTTGGATGGTTGGGGATTAAGTTCATCCACTGTGGGCAACGCCATACGAATGGCAAACACACCAAATTATGATTATTTGGAAAAAAGATTTCCTTATACAACCTTAGGAGCTAGTGGAGAGGATGTTGGTTTGCCAGAAGGTCAAATGGGAAATAGTGAAGTAGGACATTTAAACATCGGAGCAGGAAGAGTCGTGTATCAATCATTGACACGAGTGAATATCTCTGTTAAGAAAAAAGAGTTAGACAAGATGCCAGCAATTCATCAAGCGTTTGATAATGCGTTAAAGCGTAATAAGAAACTACATATTATGGGATTACTCTCTGATGGTGGAGTACATTCACATATTGATCATATTCTTTACTTATTAGAACAAGCAGATGCATATGGTATTAAACAAGTATATGTTCATGCGTTTTTAGATGGGCGAGATGTTGGACCACAAACTGCGAAAGTGTACTTTAAACAACTTCAAAGTAAAGTGGATGAATTAAAGAGCGTGAAAATTGGTGTTGTTAGTGGTCGTTATTATGCGATGGACCGCGATAAGAACTATAATAGAACACAATTGGCATATGACGCACTTGTCTATAACAAGGCACCAAAGAAAGATTTGTTTGTTGGGATTGAAGAATCTTATAAAGAAGGCACCATAGATGAATTTGTTAAGCCATATGTCGTGACGCTTGGTTCTCAAATTGAAGAAGGAGATTCCGTCATATTTGCTAATTTTAGACCAGATAGAGCCATTCAAATTAGTGTCGCATTGACAAACTTGAATGAAACACCGATTGTAGGTGGAACAAAATTTGAAGATTTAACCTATGTATGTATGATGCTATATAGTGATAAAGTAAAAGGACTTGTGAATTATGATTTACAAGAACTAGATCAAATGTATGGTGATATTATATCAGATGCTGGATTGACACAACTAAGAATCGCCGAAACAGAAAAATATGCACATGTTACTTATTTCTTAGATGGTGGGGTGGACAAAGAAATTCCAAATGCAGATCGCATTATGGTACCATCCCCAAAAGTAGCTACGTATGATATGCAACCTGAAATGAGTGCGATTGCAGTTACGGATAAAGTGGTGGAAGCAATTCTATCGGAAAAATACGATACCATCATTTTAAATTATGCAAACTGCGATATGGTGGGACATACTACAGTGGTTCCAGCAGTGGTAAAAGCTGTTGAAACCGTGGATGCTTGTTTAGGGCGTGTTTATGAAGCGGTCACGAAAGTAGGAGGAACCTTACTTGTAACAGCAGATCATGGAAATGCTGAAAAATTAGTAGATGAAACAGGAGCACCATTTTCTGCACATACCAATAACCCAGTCCCATTTATTATCAATCGACATGATGTTGAATTGCGTGAAGGAGGAATTTTAGGAGATATCGCTCCGACAATGTTACAACTACTCAATGTAAGTCAACCTGCACAAATGACTGGAAAAAGCATTATAAAGAGAATGAAATAATGACAAAAAAACATATCTTTCTCGTATTTACATTTGTATTTCTAACCTCGATTGTTTGGTCATTGTTGCTAGCAGGAATTGAGTTTTTAACAGGGTTTGGATCAACATTTTTATTGATGCTGATTGCAGTCTATATTGGGAATTACTTAATTAAAAACTTAGAATACTATAAAATGTCTCATAAAATCATTGCAGCATCCATTGCATTCTTAGCGTTTTGGATGAATGTCATTGCAGTTACCTTTTTATCAATTATGACAAACCTAGACGTGTCTATCACTCAAGCATTGATTTATACCTTCTCAATTGATGGTTTTCTTGTTTCGGTAGGTAGATTACAACTCTTTGATTATTTGATTATGGTGGTAATGCCAATCATTACCTATCAGTATTTAAATCGTAGATCTGCATTTTAATTATGAAATCATTTACACATAGAAACTATATAAAAATATCATGAAATGTGGTATACTAATTTAGGAAATAAAAAAATAGAAAAAGGAGAAAAAATTATGCCATTTATTATCGATGTCTATGCACGCGAAATTTTAGATTCTCGCGGGAACCCAACAATTGAAGTTGAAGTTTACACAGAAAGTGGAGCGTTTGGGCGCGCTTTAGTGCCATCTGGTGCATCAACTGGTGAACATGAAGCTGTTGAATTGCGTGATGGAGACAAATCACGTTACTTAGGAAAAGGTGTTTTAAAAGCCGTTGAAAATGTAAACGAAATTATTGCACCTGCAGTGGTTGGTATGGATGTTACACAACAAGTTGCAATTGACCGTTTGATGATTGAACTTGATGGAACACCAAACAAAGGAAAATTAGGAGCGAATGCTATTTTAGGTGTATCTATGGCAGTTGCTAGAGCAGCAGCTGATTACGTAGGATTGCCATTATACTTATATTTAGGTGGATTCAACGCGAAAGAATTACCAACACCTATGATGAACATCATCAATGGTGGATCACATGCGGATAACAACGTGGACTTCCAAGAATTTATGATTATGCCGGTTGGAGCTCCATCATTTAGAGAAGCATTGAGATGGGGTGCAGAAGTATTCCATGCATTAAAGAAAGTATTATCAAGCAAAGGTTTAAATACAGCGGTTGGTGATGAAGGTGGATTTGCTCCAAATCTAGAATCAAACGAAGCAGCTATTTTAGCAATTCTTGAAGCAATTGAAAAAGCAGGATATGTTCCAGGAAAAGATATTTGTTTAGCAATGGATGTGGCTGCTAGTGAATTCTATGATAAGAAAACTAAGAAATATGTTTTAGATGGAGAAGGCGGAAAAGTATTAGACAGCAAAGAAATGGTTCATTTCTATGAAGGTTTGGTTGCGAAATATCCAATCATTTCCATTGAAGATGGATTAGATGAAAACGACTGGGATGGATGGGCTTACTTAAGCGAACGTCTTGGAAAAAAAGTTCAACTTGTTGGAGATGATTTATTCGTTACAAACACTAAAATCTTAAAACGTGGGATTGAAAATGGAATTGCTAACTCAATCTTAATCAAAGTAAATCAAATTGGTTCATTAACAGAAACATTTGAAGCAATTGAAATGGCGAAAAAAGCAGGATATACTGCTGTAGTATCACACAGAAGTGGTGAAACAGAAGATTCTACCATTGCTGACATCGCTGTTGCGTTAAATACAGGACAAATTAAGACTGGTTCATTGTCAAGAACAGATCGTATTGCGAAATACAATCAATTGTTAAGAATTGAAGATGAATTAGGAGAAGTCGCAGTATATAATGGTTTAAAATCATTATACAGCGTTAAAAGATAATATTAAAAACTGGCCTAACTCGATAGGCCAGTTTTTTTGAAATCACTATAAATTTTCGAAACATTATGGTATAATTCATAATAGGAAGTGGTCAATTATGTCGTTTTTCAAAAAGAAGCAAAGTAAGAAACAAGAAGAAGTCATCCTCATAAGTGAACCTATTATAGAAGAACCCGTGATAGAAGAAAAAGTTGTCGAAGAAGTCATCCCAAGCTATCCTGACATGATGGATATATTTGTGAAGACTCATCAAAGTTTTGTAAACGGAACGAAGCAAATCATTCGTGACTATTACATTATTAAACTATTTTCTTATATTGCGACTGATGCCAATACACTAAGAGACAAAATATATAGTTTAGACTTGTTTTACTTTGAGTATATGAAAGATGTAGAACGATTAAAAGATATGATTGATGCAGTCGTAGATGACATCTTCATTAAAGAGACTTATCTTACAATAAAAAAGTTTATACTCTTACTTCAAAACAAGAAAGTACAATTAAGTGATTTCATCTTTAATATTAGGGCGGATCACTATGAGAATATAAAAGTTGCAACGCTTGGAATTGTACACAACAAGTCAAGTGAAGACATTAAAAAGTACTATGATGACATTGCTGAGATGATTAAAACGTATAAAAACGTACAAGAAGCTGCAGAATACATTTACTTCAATAGTGCTGATGATTTGAATGAAGCAATTGGTTTATTCGCAACACTAGCACCAACAAAATCTAATTTCGACATCAAGAAACCAAATAGTTTAGAATATTTTAAAAAATATCAATACGTACTCACACTATCGATGCGAGAATGGGTAGAACTCATTAATAATATGAAGTTTGCTTTAAAAACAATCGGTAAAGTGGATGAAATGAAGTTTGATCGCGCAAAACGAAAATATGATAGTTTAGAGAAAAAGTACTTTATTTTAATGTTGTATTTTGAACTTGTTGCGAACGATAAAAGTTTAAAGAATTTTGAGATGGTATAAGCGGAGGGTTCCTTCGCTTTTCCAATTTTAAAAAAGTAGAATAAAAAGAGCGTTTATGCTATAATAAGATAAGAGTAAAGGTGATTAACTATATGAATGTTAGAGAAATGGCTGTTGATGCAGTCGCCAAAATATTAAAAGAGAATGCCTATAGCAATATAACGATTAATGATTACCTAAACTACAGTAATTTTAATTATGAAGATCGAAAGTTATTCACCAATTTGGTATATGGTACTGTTGAAAATAAAATATATATTGATTTTCTATTAAAACCATTTTTAAAAGGGAAGCAAATCAAACCTTGGGTAAAAGATGTGTTGCGTTTGAGTATATACCAATTAGAATTTTTATCGATTCCACCTTATGCTGTAATCAACGAAGCAGTAGAGATGACAAAGAAAAAAGATTTTATGGTTTCAAAACTAGTCAATGGTGTGTTAAGAAACTACTTAAGAACTGAAAAAGTATCACTTGAATCTTTATCAAGAAAAGAACAATTATCAATTCGGTATAGTTATCCTCTTTGGATGGTTGACTTGTTAGAATCTCAATATGGTCTTGATACGGTAGAACAGATGATGATAGCATCTTCTAAAGTCTTACCAACAAGCATACGTATCAATCCAATCAAAACGACAAAGGATGAAGTAAAGCAAAAGTTAGACCATCTTCAAATCGATTACAAAGACTCAACGATAGTCCAAAATGGACTTTCCGTCAACTACCCTGTACAGACACTAGACATTTTTTTAAGTGGTGCAATCACAATTCAAGATTTTGCTAGTCAAATGGTGGCTGAGGCTATGAGCCCGACAGAACATGATGTAATCTTAGATGCATGTAGTGCTCCTGGTGGGAAAAGTGCTCATTTATCACACCTAACAAATAACAATGCAACCATTTATGCATGTGATATCCATCCACATAAGATTGAAATTATGGAAAAAGGATTCAAGCGTCTTGGATGTGATCAAATCAAATTGATTGATAAAGATGCTAGGGAGTTAAATAAAGTATTTGAACCAAAGTATTTTGATAAAATATTGATTGATGCTCCTTGTAGTGGTTTAGGAGTGTTATCACATAAATCAGAAATAAAGTATACAATGACACAAGAAAAAATCAAAAACATTAAGCAATTACAAAAAGAACTACTAGAATCGTTAAAAGAATTGGTTCGTGAAGGTGGATCTATTTATTATAGTACTTGCACGATTAACCAAGAAGAAAACCAAAAACAAGCAGAACAGTTTTTAAAACAAAATCCAAACTTTGAAAAAGTGATGGAGAAAATAATCTTACCAATTGGGGACGAACCAATTGATGGATTTTATATATGCCAATTAAGAAGGAGAACTATATGAAAAAAGCAAGAATAACACTAAACAACTCTCAAGTCATTGAAATAGAATTGTTTGAAAAAGATGCGCCAAAGACGGTAGCAAATTTTGAAAAACTAGCAAACAATAAATTTTACGATGGATTAACATTCCACCGTGTCATCCCTGGATTTGTTTCTCAAGGAGGTTGTCCAAAAGGCAATGGTACCGGCGGTCCTGGATATACAATTCCATGTGAAACCAAAGGAAACAACAACAAACACGTTCCAGGAGCATTAAGTATGGCTCATGCAGGATTAAATACAGGAGGTAGCCAATTTTTCATTTGCCATGGAAGTTTTCCTCATCTAGATGGAGTACATACTGTGTTTGGGAAAGTAACTTCGAATCTAGAAGCTGTACTTAAAATGCGTCAGGGAGAAAGAATGGTAGAAGTAAGGGTTTATGAAGAATAATATTTATAATTATGACTTAAAAGATTTAGAACAGTACTTTGAGAGTATTGGGGAAAAGAAATACCGTGGTGGGCAAGTTTTTGATTGGTTGTATCGAAAACGCGTTACATCCTTTGACGAAATGTCTAATTTGAATAAATCAATCATTGAACATTTAAATGATTCTTTTGTAATAACCACATTAGAATTAGAAACATTACAAGTTTCAAGCGATGGTACGAAAAAGTTTTTATTCCGTTTATATGATGGTAATCTAATCGAAACTGTCTTGATGCGTCATGGGTATGGAAATAGTGTCTGTGTGACAACTCAGATTGGTTGTAACATGGGATGTACATTTTGTGCAAGTGGGCAATTAAAACGAGTTAGAAACTTACAAGCTGCTGAAATTATTGCTCAAGTTGTCTATGTTCAACGCAATCTTGATGAAGATCATGAACGTGTGAGTCACATTGTTGTAATGGGAATCGGGGAACCATTTGACAATTATGATAATTTAGTCAAGTTTTTGGAAATCATTAATCATGCCAAAGGACTTGAAATCGGAGCAAGACACATTACCGTTTCAACAAGTGGTATTGTACCAAAAATTTATGAGTTTGCTGAATTCGGTTTGCAAATCAATTTAGCAATTAGTCTGCACGCACCTACCAATGAAATCCGTAACAGTATTATGAAGGTTAATAAAGCATATCCGCTCGAAGAATTAATACCAGCAGTAAAACATTATGTCGAGAAGACAAATAGACGTATTACATTTGAGTATATATTACTAGAAGGTGTAAATGATTCGATTAAAGATGCTAACGTGTTATCCAACTTGCTTCGTGGAATTAATGCATATGTAAATTTAATCCCATACAATAGTGTAGTTGGAGCACCTTACAAACGCACAAGTAAAGAACAATCAATGGCGTTTTATGATGAACTAAAGAAACGTGGAATTAATTGTACATTACGAAAAGAACAAGGACATGACATTGATGCCGCATGTGGACAATTAAGAGCGAAAAAAATGATTGAAAGGAATTCCTAGATGCAAAGCAAGCAAGGATTGATTATTAAGTTAATTGGTGGGCAATACTCGGTGTTTGACTATGAAAGTCATTTGACCTATGTATGCAAACCTCGTGGTGTATTTCGACATAAAGATGTAAACCCTAAAGTTGGAGATCATGTTGTATTTGAAGCAGCAGATCAAAAACATGGAACAATTGTCGAAGTTGGACCACGTCGCAATGATTTAGTCAGACCTTATATTGCAAATGTTGACAAAGCCATCTTGGTTTTCTCAGTAAAAAAACCAGAACTAAACTTAAACTTGCTCGATCGCTTTTTAGCATTGATTGAGTTTAATAACATAGAGCCAATCTTAATCTTTAGTAAAATGGATTTACTGGATAAATTGAGTCATGACGAAGTCGTAGGATATACAAACTATTATCAAAATCTAGGATACATTACATATCATACCTCGGTTTATTCAATGGATAAGTCGATACTGCTAAATGAAATAAAAGGTAAAGTCTGTGTCATTTCAGGACAAAGTGGTGTGGGGAAAAGCAGTTTATTAAATGCGATTGATCCAAATCTAAATCTGAAAACAGATGAGATATCTGAGGCATTAAATCGTGGGAAGCATACAACAAGACACGTTGAATTAATCCCACTCAACGATGGTTGGATTGCCGATACGCCAGGATTTGGGTTGTTAGAGTTTCATGATATGAACGAAATTGATTTGGCCCATTCATTTAAAGAATTCTTTGAAAAAAGCGACAAGTGTAAATTTAATGGATGTCTACATGATAAAGAACCAAATTGTGCAATCAAAAAAGCGGTTGCGACAAAGGAAATTATGTTATCAAGGTATGAAAATTATATTAGTTTGTTAAACGAAATAAGAGAAAAGAATAAAAACAAATACTAGGAGGATCTATATGTTAATTGCCCCTTCTATATTATCTGCTGATTTTTCAAAGTTAGCAGAAGAAATCAAAGAAGTTGAACAATATGGTGCAGCACTGGTTCATATTGATGTGATGGATGGACATTTCGTTCCAAATATTTCTTTTGGGGCAGTGGTGTATCAATGGTTAAAGGATAAGACAAAACTTCCCTTTGACGTGCACATTATGATTGAACATCCTGAGAAATATGCATTTGACTTTATCAAAGCAGGTGCGGATTACTTGGTATTTCATTATGAAGCAACAAGCAATCCAAAAAGCTTGATTCAATTTATTAAGTCACATCAAGTCAAAGCCGGTATTTCGATTAAGCCAAACACAAATATTGAAGTATTAGAACCACTCTTACCCTATTTGGATTTGGTGTTAGTTATGTCAGTAGAACCAGGTTTTGGTGGACAAACGTTTATGATGCAAGCAATTCAAAAATTGGAGTATCTATCGGAAATGAAAAAAAAGCACTCCTATGAGTACTTAATTGAGGTGGACGGTGGGATTAATTTAGAAACAGCTAGGCTAGCAAAAGAAGCAGGGGCTGAAGTTCTTGTGGTTGGATCATATTTATTTGGCAACAAAGACCGTAAAGCAGTTATGGAAGGATTGATGTCGATATGATTATCAAACTAGTATGTGCTGGTCCTATCGATGATTTTACTCACCTTTACTATGCATCTGAAAATGAAATACTAATCGGTGTGGATAAAGGTGCGCTCACAATTATAAACAAAGGATTGGAATTGTTTGCGGCAATCGGGGATTTTGATAGCATAACCAAAGACGAACTATCTATTATCCAAGAAAAGTGTGATAACATTATTTCTTTTTCTGACATCAAAGATAAAACAGATTTAGAACTTGCTGTAGAATATGCTTCTAAGTTTAATCCGAAAATTATGATTGTTTATAATGCAACAAGTGGAAGACTAGATCACTTTTATGTTGGAATCAAACTGTTAGAAAAGTTTCCAAATCTTCGTATCGTTGATGAAAATAATTACATATATCCACTTGGACCAGGTAAATATCACATTCACAAAGAACGCTATTATTATTGTTCGTTCTTTGCATTAGAGGAAAGTGTAATTACATTAGAAGGTTTTAAATATCCTCTAACAGATTATCGCTTAACACCAGATAATCAAATCGGTGTATCGAATGAGGTTATATCGGATCAAGCAAACATTAACATCAAATCAGGAAAACTTTTGGTTATTAAATCGAAATAAAAATGCAAAAACCACTTCTTATCGAAGTGGTTTGTTTTTTATGCACGAGTAACTAAACCTGATCTTAAAGCTCGAGTTGAAACGTATACACGCACAACACGTCCTTTATCATCAATGATACGAACTTTTTGTAAATTTACTTTATAAGTTCTGCATGATGTAGCTAATGAATGTGAACGTTTTTTCCCAGTAACAGTTTTTAAACCTGTTGCATAACATACGCGAGACATACTGTATTCCTCCTTATGATTAATTCCTATTAATTCTTTCGTTATTATACCACTAATGCTTTAGAAAAGCAAGTAAAAGTTATTATTTTCGGTTATAAACAATGGACATACTATAAATATGAAAAGGGACAATATTTTCGAAAATATATTGTAATATTTCATATGGAAATTCGGGTCTAATTATGATATAATATACATAAGGATGGTGAAAACTACATATGAATTTACCAAATAAACTGACCATTGTAAGGGTGATGATGATTCCACTCATTATTATTGTTGCGATGATTACGTCATTACAATCAACTTTCTTAATCAATCCAGTTGGAAACCTGCAAGGACTCACAACGGGTAACTTGATTATTCTAATTATTTTTATTGTTGCCTCTTTCACTGATTTTTTAGATGGGTATATCGCAAGAAAGTACAACTTAATAACGACTTTTGGAAAATTTATGGATCCGCTCGCGGATAAAGTATTGGTGCTTGCAGCTATTGTCGTTTTACTTGAGCAAGGTCGTATTCCCGGTTGGGCAGTTACATTAATATTAGCTAGGGAGTTCATTGTCACAGGTATTCGATTGGTGGTAATATCAAGTAACAATCAGAAAGTAATTGCTGCCGGATTGATGGGAAAAATTAAGACGAACCTTCAGATATTTATGATTATATTCTTATTAGCTGATGGATTACCATTCTCATTGATTAACCATAATTTAGGTTATTGGGTAAATCAAATCTTTATTTATGCAGCTGTCTTGGTGACTGTGGTTAGCGGAATTCAATATTTCAATCAAAGCAAAGAAATCATATTAGAAAGTAAATAGGTGAACATTATGAACGATGTGAAAACAAAAGCATTAGATGAAGCGTTAAAGCAAATAGAAAAGCAATATGGTAAAGGTTCTATCATGAGACTTGGAGATCGCCCATTTGAAAAAATCGAAGTGATTCCAAGCGGATCGATTGCTCTTGACTTAGCAATTGGTGTAGGTGGGTATCCAAAAGGAAGAATCGTTGAAATTTATGGTCCAGAGTCCAGTGGGAAAACAACAGTGGCATTACACGCGATAGCTGAGGCACAAAAAGTTGGCGGATTTGCCGCATTTATTGATGCTGAACACGCATTAGATCCAACATATGCGAAAGCCTTAGGTGTTGATACCGATAACTTAATTTTATCTCAACCTGATACAGGAGAACAAGCTTTGGAAATTGCTGAGGCATTGATTCGTAGTAATGCGATAGATATCATTGTAGTTGACTCTGTTGCTGCGTTGGTTCCTAGAGCTGAAATTGATGGAGATATGGGAGATAGTCATGTTGGTTTACAAGCAAGACTTATGAGCCAAGCAATGCGTAAGCTTTCTGGTGCTATTAGCAAAAGTAAAACTGTAGCAATTTTCATCAATCAAATTCGAGAAAAAGTTGGGGTTATGTTTGGAAGTCCAGAAACGACTCCTGGTGGACGTGCACTTAAATTTTACTCTACAATTCGATTAGACATTCGAAGAGTAGAACAAATCAAACAAGGGGCAGATGCTATTGGAAATCTCACCAGAATTAAAGTTGTTAAAAACAAAGTTGCTCCACCGTTTAGACAAGTTGATGTAGACTTAATCTTCGGAAAGGGAATCTCTTACGAAGGCGAAGTACTTGATATGGCAACAAATCTTGAAGTTATTGATAAGAGTGGATCCTGGTTTTCTTACAATGGAGAAAAAATAGGACAAGGTAGAGAAAATGTGAAAGCATATCTTGTTAAAAATCCACTTATTGCGAAAGAAATTGAAGCAAAAATTAGAGAAAAATATTTACCACAATAAGAAAAAGGGCTATGCCCTTTTTTATTTTAAATATAGTTGATCAACGGCGTCTATATATTGTACTCTTGGCGAATATCCTTTTTTGATCTGTGTTCCATATTCTTTAAAGTAAGCGTAGTTAATACTCTTTCTACCTTCGTTTTTGGAATCTTGATAGCATTTATGAAGTAACTGAATATCAAGTAAATAGACTTCATCCCTTTTATTAAAATGAATCAGTAAAAAAGCAATTCCTCCATGCTTTGCTACTTGAACCAAGTGATTGATTTGATGTTCATAAATATGTGCAAAAGGGAACAAATCGCTGTTTGTTTGCTTTGCCTCGAAATCTATGTATTTCCCTTTATAAATTCCATTATAGTCTGTAGTTGAAGGAACTTTAAAATAAGCCTCTGTTATTTTTGCTGCTGAGCGCTTTGGATAGTTCACACTAACTATTTGTATAGGAGTTGGCTTTTTGTGAATAACAGCAATACCTCTAGCAAGGTAGAATTCATTCGATTCATTGATTGCTTCTTCAAAACTAAATCCAAGCTTACCTTTGTTTGGTTTGGAAGTTTTGTTACTAGAAGAGGGTGCGATATATTCTTTTTTTTGGTTTGGATATTTGATTTCCATGTTCATCACCTAACTCTATTATATCAAAATATCATACAATCACAAACAATAATTGGTTAGGAAAATAGAAATATGATTTTAAATCAATCAATGAAATGGTATAATACAAATAGAATAAGCTAAAAAGATTACACTTACATTGAAATGGTTTTCCAATCAAGACCAGAAAGAAGAAGGTAGCATATGAAATCTAGTATTCCTTGGTTTAAAAAATCTGTTGTGTATCAAATCTATCCACGAAGTTTTAAAGACAGTAATCAAGATGGTATTGGCGATATTAGAGGAATTATTGAAAAACTTGATTATTTAAAAGAACTAGGAATTGACGTTGTTTGGTTATCACCTGTTTATGATTCGCCAAACGATGATAATGGGTACGATATTAGTGATTATCGTAGCATACTATCTGATTTTGGAACAATGGAAGACTTTATGATTCTCATAGAAGAGCTTCATAAACGAGACATAAAATTAGTGATGGATTTAGTAGCCAATCATACCTCAGATGAACACCCTTGGTTCATTCAAAGTAAATCAAGTAAACTCAACCCGAAGCGCAATTATTATATATGGAAGCAAGGTAAACACAATAATCAGAAAGAGCCTAATAATTGGACATCCTTCTTTACGGGGAAAGCGTGGACGTATGATGCAACCACAGAAGAATATTATCTTCATTTGTTCAGTAAGAAGCAACCTGATTTGAACTGGGAAAATCCTTTGGTGCGAAATGAAATAAAAGACATCCTACGTTTTTGGTTAGATCTTGGTGTGGACGGGTTCCGATGCGATGTGATTAATATTATTTCCAAAGATCAGCGGTTTCGAAACGGAATTCCGAAGATTGCTTTAACAGGATCTGAGTATTATTTAAACGGTCCAAATGTACACAAGTACCTCCAAGAACTATATACAGATGTACTATCGAACTATGATTGTTTTACGGTGGGAGAAACTGTATTTGTATCTACCAAAGAAGCATCAAAGTATGTAGGAGAACACAGAAATGAACTCAATATGATTTTTCATTTTGAACATATGGCTGTTGATACCATCAATAATAAATGGTTCTTAAGGCCATATCGAGTAAAGCGATTAAAACGAGTTCTTTCCAAATGGCAGAATGACTTATCAGGAACCAAATACAAACATGATGGAGCAGGTTGGAATGCACTTTATTTTGAAAATCATGATCAACCACGAAGTGTAACACGATTTGGAAATGATTCGACATATTGGAAAGAAAGTGCAAAAATGTTAGCTACTATGTTGTATTTTCAACAGGGAACTCCATACATCTATCAAGGACAAGAAATTGGTATGACGAATGCACACTTTACTGATTTAAGCCAGTATCAAGATATCGAGACGCACAACATATATAAACTAGGTAGATCGCTATTGCGTTTTTCGCATAAAACAATGATGAGAAAAATAAAATATATGAGTCGAGATAATGCTAGAACTCCGATGCAATGGGATAACTCAAAATATGCTGGATTTAGCCAAACTTTACCTTGGATTGAGGTTAACCCTAATAAAGATAACATTAATGTAGACAATCAATTGAACGACCAAGACTCTATTTTCAAATACTATCAAAAAATTATACAAATTCGTAAACATCATGATGTCGTTATATTGGGTAAATTTGAAGAACACTTTAAAACAAATCCTCATATTTATTGTTATAGTAGGAGATGGAATCATGATCATCTTCTTGTAATATGCAATGGAACGAACAAGAGTCGCTCGATTTCGATTCAAAAGTTAGGTAATCTTTCGGAATACCAATGCATATTATCAAACTATACAAACGTAAATATTCAAGAAATGATAAACTTAAGACCATATGAGGCAATTGTCTTAATGAAAAATTAGAACACAAAACCACAAGTTGTATACGGCTTGTGGTTTTAATTTTTATCAAAATTCAGTGGGTTCTTTCGGAAAATAAAGCATATATTATTTGACTATCAAGGCATTTTATTATATAATGAATTAGTAAGTAAATAATGAGCCCTGTTAATATAAACATTAAAAAACTGAAGAAATGGAGGTAATATCTATGGTACCTTGGTATGTACTAGTTATTTCCATTTTGCTAGGGATCGGTTCTGGAATCTTAGTTGGATATCTTTTAACGGTTAAAAGATTTGAAACACTAGGTAAGACAGCCAATAAGATAATTGAGGATGCTGAAAAAACAGCTGATGAAAAGAAAAAGAAAGCACTTCTTGAACAAAAACAAGAATTACATAACAACAAACTTGAATATGATAAGTATGTAAAAGAGAAAAAACAAGAACTGCTTGATAATGAACGAAAACTAGATCAACGTGAACAAAGACTTGATAATCGAAGCACTAATCTAGATAAGCGTGAAGAAGGTCTAAACCTTAAAGAATCAAAATTGGAAGACAAAAAAGTCGAATTAGAAACACAAAGTAGCAAAGTGGAAGAGTTAATCGCTCAACAAGAACAAAAATTAGTGGAAATTTCTAACTTAAGTGTAGAAAAAGCCCGAGAAATCATTTTAAACAAAGTCGAAGCAGATATGTCATTAGAAATCGCTGCTTACATTAGAGACGAAGAAGACAAAGCAAAATTAGAGGTCAACAGAAAAGCTCAATACTTACTTGCACAAGCAATCCAAACTTACGCAAACGAATCTGTTAGTGAAAAAACAGTATCGGTAGTCACATTACCGAATGAAGAAATGAAAGGCCGTATTATCGGTCGTGAGGGGCGCAACATTCGCGCCATCGAAAACCTTACAGGAGTTGATCTAATCATTGATGATACACCAGAAGCGGTTGTGTTATCTTGTTTCGATCCTGTGCGAAGAGAAATCGCAAGAAGAACATTAGAAACTCTCATTGCTGATGGTAGAATTCAACCGCCACGCATTGAAGAGGTTGTACAAAAATGTACAAAAGAACTTGATGAAGAAATGCGTCAAGAAGGTGAAAAAGCTGTATACGAATTAGGTATTGGTAAAGTTCACCCAGAATTAATCAAATTAATCGGAAGATTGAAATTCAGAACTTCATATGGTCAAAATGCATTACACCATGCAAAAGAAGTTGCATTCTTAGCTGGTAAATTGGCTGTTGAAATTGGGGAAGATCAAATTTTAGCACGACGCGCTGGATTACTTCATGACATTGGAAAAGCAATTGATCATGAGGTGGAAGGAAGTCACGTTGACATTGGGTTAGATCTTGCTCAAAAATATCGTGAACCAAAAGCTGTTATTGATGGTATTGGGGCACATCATGGAGACAAAGAACCAATGACTATCTTTGCTTGGTTGGTAACTGCAGCAGATATTATTTCAGCAGCAAGACCAGGTGCAAGAAGTGAATCGTTAGACAATTATCTAAAACGTCTAAAACAATTGGAAGAAATCACAAATGAGTTTGAAGGCGTTGAAAAAACATATGCTATTCAGGCAGGACGAGAAATTCGTATTTTAGTAAAACCAGAGGTCATAAGTGACGTAGAAGCTTATAAATTAGCTCGCGACGTGAAGAAAAAAATCGAGGAAAACTTGAATTATCCTGGTACTATTAAAGTAACGGTAATCAGAGAGACAAGAGCGCAAGAAATTGCTAAGTAATAAAAAAGCTTCCCTCGGGAAGCTTTTTTTCTAGAATTGAGGATATTATGAAAATTTTATTAGTTGGTGATGTATTTGGCATCTTAGGTAGAGAATCATTTGCCAAACATGTGAAAGCAATCAAACAAGATCATATGGTGAACTTCGTGATTGCCAATGGAGAAAATGTTGCACATGGAACGGGTATCAATGAGAAGTACTATAAATGGTTTCTTGAACAATCCGTTAGCGTTGTTACACTAGGGAATCATGCATTTCATAACAAGGACATCTTTCGGTTTGTAGATGAGGCTAAGAATCTAGTTCGGCCAATCAATTTTGTTGAGGGTTCTAGAGGTAAAGGATACGTTACCATTAATTACAATGGTTTATTAATTACTGTTTTTCAAGTTATGGGGAAGGTTTTTAGTAAAATGGAACTTGAATGTCCATTTCAAGCAACAGAAGCTTTATTACAAACTGTAAAAAGCGATATATTCATTTGTGACATTCACGCAGAAGCAACCAGTGAGAAAATTGCATTTGCTCATCATTTTGATGGTCGTATTCACATAATGTTTGGAACACATACTCATGTTCAAACAAACGATGCTAGGGTTTTACCAAAGGGTTCCTTTTATATCACAGATTTAGGAATGACAGGTCCATTAGATGGAGTAATCGGGGTAAAGAAAGAAATCGTAATCAATCGATTCTTATCAAATGATTTATCTAGATTTGAACCTGTAACAGAAGGTACATCACAATTTAGTGCGGTTTTGGTAGAGATAAATGAGCAAACTAAAAAGATAGGATTTATCCAGTTGATACACGAGTATGATAAATAGGAGGGTATTATGAGTTTGCCTGTTATGAAAACGGAACGATTGGTGCTTAGAGAAATTCATATTGGAGACGCCAAAGACATGTTTGAATATGCCAAACGCCCAAATGTTGGACCGATGGCCGGATGGGAACCACACGAAAGTTTAGCAGATTCCATTAATGTAATTGATATGTTTCATCGTCAAAAAGAAAAAGGTGCACTTGGAGTATGGGCAATTGTACTAAAAGAAACCGAAAAGATGATTGGAACAATTGAGTTGCATGGATATCGACAAGGGCATAAAGCGGAACTTGGATATGTCATTTCTTCTGATTATTGGGGAATGGGATACACAGTTGAAGCTGCAAAAGCAGTGCTAAAATATGCATTTGAGTATTTGGGATTAAAAAGAGTGGATTGCAATGCTTTCTCGATTAACAAACAATCGATTCGTGTATGTGAAAAATTGGGTCTTAAGTATATTGGTACGAAGCAAAAAGGTTATATGAGATTTGATGGACAATTATTTGATGAAGTGATGTTTGGCATTACTGATGATGAATATTTCAATCAACAATGGAACACCTCACTCGCATGAGGGTTCTTTTCATTCCGATATTACTTACTAAATATCTTTCTTTTTTGATGTATTTTTGATAAAATACATAGGTCAAGGTGGTATAGTATGGAAAAAGATTATAGTAAATATTTTACTCCATCTTTAAAAGATGCGAGAAAACGAGTTAGTAAAGATACAGAAATTATTCAATATGAGTTAAAACCAAGTCAGTTAGGTCTTGGGAAAAGTTATAAATATATGATTAAAACATATGGCTGTCAAGGAAATTTGGCTGATAGCGAGAAAATGAGCGGAATTTTAGAGGCAATGGGATATGTCGCAACCGAAGTTGAAACGGAAGCCGATCTACTCCTTCTAAATACGTGTGCGATTCGTGAAAACGCAGAGAACCGTGTATTTGGCGAATTAGGTCGATTGAAACATCTTAAAAAACATAATCCTAATATGATTTTAGGTGTTTGTGGATGTATGCCACAAGAAGAAAAAGTGACAAACCGTATTCGAGAAAAAATGCCTCATATCGATTTGGTATTTGGTACGCACAACATTGCATACTTGGGATCCTATGTTGAAAAAGCAATGCATAGTTTAGAACGAGTGATTGAAGTATACTCCAAAGAAGGAGATATCATAGAAAACATTCCTACCAAACGTGATCATAACAAAAAAGCTTGGGTAAACATCATGTATGGATGTGATGAGTTTTGTACATATTGCATCGTACCTTATACAAGAGGAAAAGAACGTTCAAGGAAACCAGAAAGCATTCTCGCAGAAGTCCAAGAGTTGGTTCAAGATGGATATTTAGAAGTTACTTTGCTAGGTCAAAACGTGAATGCATATGGTAAAGATTTTACTGATATCAATTACACGTTTGCAAACCTGTTAAACGATCTAAACCAAGTAGGTATTGAACGAATTCGATTTACAACATCTCACCCAAGAGATTTAGATGATGCTACGATAGAAGCAATGGCCAAACGCGGCAACATAATGCCACATTTGCATTTGCCTGTACAATCGGGAAGCAATAACATATTAAAACGAATGAACCGAAAATACACATATGAACAGTATATGGAGAAAATCACAAAATTAAGAGAACTAATACCTGACATATCAATCACAACTGATATCATAGTTGGATTTCCGGGTGAAACTGACGATGAGTTTGAAGACACATTAAAACTAGTTCGTAATGCTAACTTTGAAGGAGCATTTACCTTTATCTTTTCACCAAGAGAAGGTACTCCGGCAGCGAAATATGAAGATCCAACCGAAGAGTCCGTTAAAAAAGAACGACTACAAACACTTAATAAATTAGTCAATGAAGGATTTTTACGCGGGAACCAACGGTTTGAAGGAAGTGTTGTGAAAGTGCTCGTTGATGGATTTAGTAAAAGCAATGAATCAATCTTGGCAGGATACACGGAACACAACAAACTTGTTAACTTTAAAGGCGATCAAAGTGTTATTGGATCTATTGTTTCTGTTAAAATAACAAAAGCTTACACATGGCATTTACAAGGAGAACTACTGAAATAGACGGGACCGACCCGTCTATTTTTTGATAAAATATTAGCACTCTTTACTTGACAGTGCTAAAATTGAATAGTATAATATGATTGAATTAAGGGGGGATACCTATGAATATGCAAATGGAAGACTATAGCAAAGACCCAAACGTGCTTGACAAGTTTGGTAGAAACATTGTTGAAGAAGTAAAAAAAGGAAAAATTGATCCAGTGATTGGTCGCGATGAAGAAATCCGCCGTATTATAAAGATTTTGTCACGTAAAACAAAAAACAACCCGGTTTTAATTGGTGAGCCAGGTGTAGGTAAGACAGCAATCATTGAAGGGTTAGCAGCACGTATTGTGAAACAAGACGTGCCGACAAGCCTTAAAAACAAAACGATTTATGAACTCGATATGGGAGCACTTGTTGCAGGTGCAAAATTCCGAGGAGAGTTTGAGGAAAGACTAAAAGCAGTTTTGAATAAAATCAAAGAAAGTATGGGAGAAATCATTCTATTTATCGATGAACTACATTTAATTGTTGGTGCAGGAAAAGCTGAAGGTGCACTAGATGCTGGTAATATGTTAAAACCCATGTTAGCACGTGGAGAGCTCCACTGTATCGGTGCTACAACATTAAATGAATATCGTAAGTATATTGAAAAAGACAGTGCACTCGAAAGAAGATTCCAAAAAATTGTTGTAAATGAACCAACAGTAGAAGATACCATCAGTATTTTACGTGGATTAAAAGACCGATTTGAAGCACATCATGGTGTACGTATTAGCGACAATGCGATTGTAAGTGCGAGTGTGTTATCGAATCGCTATATCACTGATCGGTTTTTACCAGACAAAGCAATCGATTTGATTGATGAAGCATGTGCATCGATTCGAACAGAGATTGATTCGATGCCTAGTGAACTCGACCTTATTACTCGCCGAATCATGCAACTTGAGATTGAAAAAACAGCATTATCAAAAGAAAAAGATGCTTTAAGCAAGGAGAGACTTCTTCATGTAGAAGAAGAGCTTACAAAGCTCAAAAGTGAGGAACAAACTCTTACAACACAATGGAAGTCTGAAAAAGAAGAACTAGCAAAGATGAAAGAAACCAAAAAAATTTTAGAACAAAAACGATTTGCGTTTCAAACCGCGCTCAACAAAGGAGATTATAACGTCGCTGCTGAGTTGCAGTATAGCATCATTCCAAAACTAGAAAAAGAAATTGAACATTATGATCAAGTAAGCAAAGACAATAAGATGTTAACTGAAACCGTCACCGAAGAAGACATCGCTTCAATTATCTCCAAATGGACTCAAATACCAATTTCAAAACTTGTGAAAGGGGATAAAGAAAAACTGCTCGCCCTAAAATCCACCTTACAGAAAAGAGTAATCGGACAAGATGATGCATTGGAATTGGTAAGTGATGCGATTATTCGTCAACGGGCTGGTATTAAAGATGAGTTTCGACCAATTGGATCGTTTTTGTTCCTTGGACCAACTGGTGTTGGAAAAACAGAAGTTGCGAGAAGTTTGGCTGAGGCTTTGTTTGACAGTGAATCACATATTGTTCGGATTGATATGAGTGAATATATGGAGTCACATTCCGTTGCTAGACTAATTGGAGCTCCGCCAGGATATATCGGTTATGATGAGGGCGGTCAACTAACCGAAGCTGTTAGACGAAAACCGTATTCGATTGTTCTTTTCGACGAGATTGAAAAAGCACATCATGATGTGTTTAATGTGTTGCTTCAAATACTAGATGATGGTAGAATCACAGACTCGCAAGGTAGAACCGTTGATTTTAAGAATACCATCATCATAATGACATCAAACATTGGAAGTCAGTATTTACTAAATGACTCATCTCAAGCAAAAAGTGAAGTAATGAAGATAGTCAAAACAATCTTCAAACCAGAATTTTTAAATCGAATTGATGAGATTATTATGTTTCATCCACTATCAAGAGAAGTTCAAATGAAGATTGTAGATAAATTATTATCAGATTTGCAAAAGCGTTTGATCGATAAAAATATTTATGTTGTTTTTTCAGAACACGCAAAGCAGTTTATTTTAGATCAAAGTTTTGATATTGAGTATGGTGCAAGACCAGTTAAGCGATTCATCCAACGTCATGTGGAAACGCTACTTGCGAAAGCAATTATTAATTCTGATATTGGTCCTAATGATCACATTGAAGTGATCGTAGACAATCAAGGATTAACCATTAAAAAATAAGCTAACATCCCTAGGATTTCCTAGGGATGTTAGCTTTTACGGTTTCTTAAGATGAGATACCCAAGAAGTGGTCGCTTGCTTTTGAATATTGCATTTTGTGGACATACTTCTTGACAACACCAACAACGGATGCATTTGTTGGAATCGAGCGTTGGAAACTCGTTCTTTCTAAATTTCATTGTTTGTGGTGGACAAATTTTTGCGCATTCACCACACTTAATACATAAGTTTGCGTTAATCACAGGGTATTCTAGGGTCATATTTTTGATTGCTTGAATTTTTAATAGCGACAAAGCAGGAATAGTTTTTGTAGCAGGTTCTAAAAAAAGTGGTTCAAAGTCATCAGTGTTGTTTCCTAATATGTTAATGTTGTCGAGTTGAAATACCCCATATTCCCGGTATCCACCAATTAAGTTAATGAACGATTCACTCGGGTTTAGTTTTGCGATTTCAAGTGCGACACGATCTAATGCAACTGCGTCTAGGCTTGCTAAAACGGCACCAAATTGCTTTGGATGACCTCCAGTCGATGGTCCGTCTCCTTCCAAAGCCAAGATTCCATCGCATAGATGGAGTATGGTTTTAAAGCGAAATGTGTGTAAAATAGCCCCATATAGATCGTTCATTGCCTCACCAAATGACATTGGGTCAGCAGCTTTTACATGCCAACTTGCTTTGGATAAACCATAAATGGTTCCAAATAAGTTTTTTTGAGCACAAGTCAAATATGCAAAAGAATGTGTTTTGAGTTTTGGAAGATTGATTAACAAATCAGCTTCCATCATCTCTGCACTGACTTCAAAGTCTTTGTATAAGACACCATCAGGATTTGTAACTTGACAAAGAGCGGAATTATCGGATAATCTAACACCTTCACTCATACAAACATCATATATTCCACATTTTTTAAAAACACTAATCATATCGCGAACAGCAGGGTTATCACCAACAGTGATGTTCTTGATTCCAAAACTTTTTAACACTTGAATCACCGCTTGAACGAACACTGGATGTGTTGTAATTGCTTTTTCTTTTGGAAATGGTGCTAATCCATTCACTTTCAAATATACATTTAGTTCTTTGTTTTGAAGCAATTCTACTATATTTAATGTTTCAAATGATGTTTTAATGAAATGTTTGATATGATCCATATCATAGCCAATACATTTGTCTAAAACCACTATGCTCATACCAAAATCTCTCACTTTCACAATCATAAATGTATTATATCAAAATGACTTTCGTTAGAAAAGAAAAACTAGGATACTTTATATTTTTGATGTTAATTTCTCGGGTTTTATGTTAAAATAGATTTCGTATAAGGGAGGTAATTATGAAGAAATTAGTGTTAATAGACGGGAATAGTTTAATGTTTCGAGCATACTATGCTACAGCTTATACAGGGAATTTAATGAAAAGCAAATCAGGAGTCTACACCAATGCACTTTCTGGTTTCGTGAATATGATAAGTAAAGTTGTCGAAGAAAACACATTCACACATTTATTTGTTGCATTTGATACAGCAAAACCAACGTTTCGACACGAACAATTTGAAGATTACAAAGGTGGAAGAAAACCGATGCCAGAAGAACTTGGTATGCAAATTCCACTAATGAAAGAATATTTAGATATTATGAATATATCACGATTAGAAATCGAAGGCATAGAAGCAGACGATTTGATTGGGACATTCTCAAAACTAGCCTATGAAGAGTTTGATGAAATCGAAATCTATAGTGCAGACAAGGATTTGCTTCAACTAGTAGATTCAAAAACTAAGATGATGATTACCAAACGAGGAGTCACCGAACTTGAAGAATACACTCATGAAAATTTCTATGAAAAGATGGGAATTTATCCACATCAAATGACGGACTATAAAGGAATGATAGGAGATAGCTCTGATAACTTACCAGGTATTCGTGGGATTGGTCCCAAAACAGCATGCAAATTACTACAAGAATACCATACACTAGAAGGTATCATTGAGAATATAGAATCACTTAGCGGGAAAACAAAAGAAGTAATAAAGGAAGATCGAGAAATCGCAAAGATGTCAAAAAGACTTTCCACCATCAAGCGTGATGTAGAAATGAGTGTTTCTTTAGAGGAAACATATTACAAAGGATATCAAACAGAGCCTTTAAAACGATTCTTTGAACTATATGACTTTCATTCGTTTATCAAGAAACTCGAAAAAAATAGTGAAGTAGTTGAGGACAGTTTAAATAAAAAGAAAGCAACCGATGTTACGTTACATATGGTGAAAGAGTTTGATGAACGTGAAGTGTTACTAGATTCTTCAGGTTACATCCAAATCGAGACAGCAGGGGATAATTATCATACGTCCGATATCTTAGGTATACTAATTTTATTAACAGATAAAGCATATTATTTTTACGATGAAGCACTAAAAAGTGAGAGGTTAAAACAATATTTAGAAAACAATCAGTATCAAAAGAAAACATTTGATTACAAAAAGATGTATGTACTATGTCATCGGTTAGGAATTCAACTAACAAATGTTACATTTGATTTACTATTAGCTAGTTATATCATTAATCCAAGCTATGCAAATGATGAAATGCGAGAAACTGTGTTCCATTTTGGGGAAAATGAGTTGCCCTATGAAGAAAACGTATATGGTAAAGGAAGCAAGTTTATCGTTCCTACTCACGAAGCAATTGCTCATTTTGCAAAACAAAAGACTCAGGTGATAAAACGCTTAGAGACTGAGATTACTGGCCAATTGATTCAAAATAATCAGATATCGTTATTACAAGATCTTGAGATTCCACTTTCAACTGTGTTAGCCAATATGGAAATTGATGGTTTTTTAGTAGATCAAACAGAGCTTGATCGCATAGGATCATATCTTGAATCGAAAATCGAAGAATATCAGACGAAGATATACGAGATTGCTGGAGAATCGTTTAATGTTGATTCGGTAAAACAACTAGGTAGTGTTTTGTTCGAAAAACTAAATCTACCAAAAGGAAAGAAAACAAAGACAGGCTACTCCACAGGAGTTGATGTACTAGAGTCACTTTCGAATAAATATGACATTGCAAAGTATATTTTAGAATACCGAAAATACTCGAAGTTGTTTAATACCTATGTTAAGGGACTCCGGCTTGTCATTCATGAAGATGGCAAAGTCCATACCATTTTTAAGCAAACCGTCGCAGCGACTGGACGACTCTCTTCCATCGAACCAAACTTACAAAATATCCCAATTCGTACAGAAGAAGGAAAAATCATACGTAGTGTGTTTGTTCCTAGTTTTAAAGATGGGTTTATTGTATCAGCAGATTATTCACAAATTGAACTTCGTATTTTAGCCCACATGGGTAATGTTCAAAAAATGCAAGAAGCTTTCCGTAGTCATCTTGATTTTCATACCTCAACAGCGATGGCAATTTATGGGGTAAGTCTTGATCAAGTGACAAAAGATATGAGAAGAACAGCCAAAGCAGTCAATTTTGGTATCATATATGGAATCAGTGATTGGGGATTATCTGAAAATATTGGAATTTCGCCAATGGAAGCTAGTATGTTTATCAAACAATATTTTGCGACTTTCCCAGAAGTAAAAGAATTTTTAGATGATGTGGTAAACAAAGCCAAAGAAAGTGGTTACACAGAAACACTATTTCATCGTAGACGCTATATCCCAGAACTAAAAAATAGTAATTTTAACATCCAAAAGTTTGGTGAACGAACGGCGATGAATGCTCCAATCCAAGGGAGTGCAGCCGATATCATCAAAAAAGCAATGGTCGATGTTGCCTATGTTTTAAAAGAAAAACAGTTAAAATCAAAATTAATTGTGCAAGTTCATGATGAGCTTGTATTTGATGTTCCAAAAGAAGAACTGGAATTAATGAAAGAAATCATAAAAACAACAATGGAGCAATCTGTTACAATCAGTGTTCCTCTTGAAGTAGATGTTGAGTATGGAACAAATTGGAATTTGAAGTAGGTGTAGTATGAACGCAATCTGGACGAGAAGAAGTGTAAGAAGTTTTGATGAATCAAAACAAGTAAGCAAGGAACAAATAGAAATATTGTTAAAAGCAGCAATGCAAGCACCCAGTGCGAAAAACGAACAGCCTTGGGAATTCATTGTTATTCATAACAAGAATTTAATGAGCGAATATGCTTCCTTGATTGGGAGCCCAAGAATTATGCAAGCATCGGTTTTGATAGTTATCGTTGCGAACCCAATCTATATCACAACTCCGCTTTATACACAGGATTTATCAGCTGCTATGCAAAATATTTTATTACAGGCAGTTGAACTTGGTCTTGCTGGATGTTGGTTAGGGGTGTATCCTCGAAAAGAACGTATGGAAGCCATATCAAAAGTGATTGGATTACCAGATGAAATTGAACCATTTGGAATTGCTGCAGTTGGTTATCCAACCGATCAAAACGCAAACTACTACATCGATCGGTACCAACCAAACCGAGTACACTTCAATAAGTGGTAAGACGATGCCAGAATTACCTGAAGTTGAAACGGTTCGACAAACACTACAAAACCTTATTTTAGATAAAAGAATAATAGATTGCTATGCACCATATGATAGAATCATTAAACATATCTCTTTTCTCGAGTTTAAACAAGCGATTCAGAATCAACGAATTACGAATGTTTGGCGAAAAGGAAAGTATTTGGCACTCATATTAGAGCACTCTTCGATTGTGATTCATTTGCGAATGGAGGGTAAGTTTTTTATACGTTCCGTGTCAGATCATATTTCTAAACACGAACATGTTGTGTTTGTTCTAGATGATCAATCAGAATTAAGATATCAAGATACAAGGAAATTTGGCGAGATGCATTTAATTCACTCGACTAAGATAGAGGATATTATCCAAGGATCTCCAATCAAGCGACTTGGATTTGAACCATTTGAATGGGTTGGAAACGAAGAAGTGCTATTTGACATGCTGCGGAAAAAGCAAACATCCATCAAAGCAGCATTGCTAGATCAGCACATTATAGCAGGACTTGGAAATATTTATGTGGATGAGGTATGTTTTTTAACAAAACTTCACCCAGAAACCATTTGTAACAAACTTTCTAAAGAAGATATTTACTCAATTGTAAAAAACGCATGCATAGTGTTGAACAAAGCAATTTCTTTAGGTGGGACAACAATTCGATCGTATACAAGCATTGATGGAGTACATGGGCGGTTCCAAAATGAACTATTTGTTCACAGCAGAGAAGGACTAGCGTGCTTAACTTGTGAATCAATCATTCAAAAGATGAGAGTTGCTGGCAGAGGAACCTATTATTGCCCAAAATGTCAAATGAATCAAAGCGATAAAGTATTGAAAAAAGAGTAACTTAGTGATAAACTATATTCAATTCAATGGAAAGGAATCACATGGTCATGAGAATGAAGAAAATTGGCATTACCGGTGGTATTGCCTCAGGTAAATCAACCATCAAAGATATGCTTGTTCGCATGAATTATCATGTGATTGACTCCGATAAAATCGCATCTACTTTGTTAGATGTTGGAACGCCGCAATACCAAAAGATTATAACTTATTTTGGAGAAGGTGTTTTAAATCCAAATAAAACCATCAACCGAAAAATTTTAGCAGATATTATTTTTCACGATTATGGAAAAAAAGAAACACTAAATCGAATTATTCACCCAGAAGTTCGAAAAATCATTCAAATTGAGCTTGATCATTTTGAGCGATTAGGTGAACTACTTATTTTTATCGATGTGCCACTACTTTATGAGGCAAAGTTTGAAGATATGTTTCATAAAGTAATTATGGTTTATGTCGATGAAAAGATTCAACTAAAGCGATTAATGGAGCGCGACAACATCACAGAAGACTATGCACTCGCCAAAATTCAATCACAAATGTCAATGAAAGAAAAAAAGAAACGAGCTGACTATGTGATTGACAACTCGTTTTCGATTATAGAAACCAAAAAACAACTTATGCAAGTCTTGACATCGATTGATCAGGAGGTCTAATTATGAGTATGAAACATTTTTTTAGCAACGATTTCGAAACAAAGGATAATCATGAACTAGCAGAACTAAAAACACATTATTATCGTGCACGCTATGATGATGTAAAAGATGCAATCTTGCGATATGCAAAAGAAAAAGGTATGACAGTAAGAAGTGTTGATGATCAGCACAAAGAAATCTACTTACAAGCACAAAAATTTCACTTGATACTTGTTTTGGTAAATCCAAATCCAGCAGAAACTTCCGTAGACATGAAGATTACAACGTATTACTTCATTGGAATGAAACGCGGAATTCAAGTGATCAATCAACTATACGTACACTTAAATAAAAAATTAACGTTTAAAGGTGTTGGACTTTATCGCTAGGGGGTAACTTATGGGGGCAAATTTACGAATAAACGACAAGTTTGTTGTGATGTCAGAGGATTCATTGACTCAACAAAACCGAAAAACATTGTCACTGATGTATATGCCACTTGTTGGTTCAAAAGCCATTAGTCTATATTATGCCCTTGAAAGTTGTTTAGGACAAAACCGATATGAGTCAGATGAGTTTGCTCATCGAAAAATTATGAATTTGGTTGATTTACCGACCATTGTTGAACTGAAGAAAGAGCGAAAAAAACTAGAAGCAGTTGGTTTGCTTGAGGCATATTATAAGGAAGCATCCGAACTTTATGTCTATTGTATGAAGCTTCCATTATCCCCACAAGAATTTCTAGGTGATCCCGTTTTTGGAGCGTATTTATTATCGCAAATTGGGGAAGTAGAGTATGAGAAAATGGGAATGGAATATTTGATCAAAAAGCATGATTTAACTCGTTTTAAAAACATTACAGTTTCGTTTGATGAAATATTTGAGTCCCGTGTCGTTGATATAAAAAATTACCTAAGCGGACTTTATCAGAAGAAACCAGTTCATAAAATTGAAGTAAAAAACAATAGCTTTGATTATGAGTACTTTAGTATTACTCTTTCAGCAACCCAGTTTATAGATATGGAGCTACTCAAAGCTATCGAATTTAAAAATACAATATTAAGACTTAGTTATGTGTTTCAATTAACTGAGGATGAAATGAAAGATGCCGTGATACAAAGTATCAATCAAGACAAAACCATTTCTTATGACGAATTGTCGCGAAATGTAAAATACATATATAATAAGAAAAGCAAAGATTCTGCTGTTTTACTGGTTGAAAAGAACAAACCAATCGTAGATGAAGAAGAAAAATCATATGAAGTGAAACGTTTAGAATCGTCAACTCCAGAAGAGATTTTACGCATTAAGACCAATATGGCAATTGCTCCTACGGACTTGATGATGTTTGATGATTTGTTAAAAGCAACCAATTTACCAATTGGTGTTATCAATGTCATGATCATTTATGTTTTGGCAGAAAAAGAAGGACAGCTTCCAAGTTATAATTATTTCCTGAAAGTTGCAAACTCATGGGCTAGAGCAAACATAAATACAACCAAGAAAGCATTAGAATATATTAACAAACCAGCTTCTGAAAAATCAAAAGCAACCTATCGAAATAGCATCAAAGAAGCACCAGTTCCAAACTGGTATCCTAAATACATTGAGGAAGTAAAATCTCAAAAGAAAACAAAGCCAAAAGTTTCTGTTGATTTAGAAGAACTCAGCAAAAAACTTGATGAAACCTTCAAAGGAGGATCGGAATGAAAGACGTAAAGCGTATCGTGAAACAAAAAAACGAAATTGATTTAACTCCAGTCATCAAAGAAGTGATTCAAGATTCCAATGTACGCCATTTCTTAAATCAAGAACAAATTACCGATGTTTCTTTGATTGAAGAATCCTTGCCACAACTAATGTCCTTTATCAACTATCGTGCTCTTTGTGATGGGTGTACAGGACTTCATTCCTGTAAACAAAACATTAAGGGATATCAACCGGTATTAACCAAAGCAGTTGGTATTGAGATGATTTATGAACCATGTGAGTATATGAAAAAAGATTACATCATGCAAAAGAAGAAAGACAATCTGAAATTTTATAGTTTTGACCGGTTGTCTCAAGTAAATAAAGGGAAAATATTCGTAACCGATGAGCGATCTGAGATCATTTCATATTTGGTTCAATTTGTAAAAACATATAAAAAGAATAAGTTTATGAAGGGTTTATACATTCATGGTTCGTTTGGTGTTGGAAAAACTTACATGTTAGTTCATACTGCAAAGCAGTTAGCCGATTTGGGATTCCAAGTTATTTTTGCATATTATCCAAACTTAGTTCGCGAACTAAAGAGCTCAATTGGGAATCGTATGCTAGAAGAAATGGTGAGTGAACTAAAAGAAGTAGATATCTTGATTTTAGATGATGTAGGTGGGGAAGCAAATTCTGCCTTCATTCGAGATGAAGTGATCGGGCCAATTTTGCAATATCGCATGGAAGCAAGAAAACCTGCTTTCTTTACGTCTAATCTAAACTTAGAACAACTCACAGAACACTTTGCTTCGGTATCAAACTCAATCGACAAGGCAAAGGCATCGAGATTGATAGAACGGATTCGTGCGATTGCTGTTGAGATGGATCTTGATGGTAACAATTATCGCAACGAATCAAACCAATAATTTCCTTTGACAAGAAATTATTTCTTTGATATAATACTAATTAATAAAAGCGATGAATTAGACATGGTTATAAACAACTAATTATCAGCGAGTGTAGGATAGTGAAAGCTACATAAGATAGGTTTATAATTACTCCTAAGGAGCTGTACTTGAAAAAGATTACCGTATGTCGGCGTTAACGACTCAATGAAGATGCATCTATTATGAAATAGGTGAATTAAGGTGGTACCGCGGAAGTCATCCGTCCTTTTGATAAGGACGGACTTTTTTATTGGATTAGGAGGATATTCATATGATTAAAGTTACATTTTTAGACGGATCCATTCGTGAATTTGAACAAGGAATTAAAGTGGAAGAAATCGCAAAAGCACTTTCTGTAAGTTTAGCAAAACGAGTTGTAAGTGCGATTGTAAATGGAGTTTTTACAGAGTTAAATGCAAGTGTAAATAGTGATATCACATTAGAACTCATTACCAAAGAAGACAAAAGAGCCATTGATGTGTTCAATCATTCTTGTGCGCATTTATTAGCAAACGCAGTGAAAGCAATCTACCCACATGCGTTATTTGGTGTAGGACCAGCAATTGAAGAAGGATTTTACTATGACATCGATTTGAAAGACATTAAGCTAACCGATGAAGATTTAGTAACCATCGAAAAGATGATGGTAAAGCTAGCCAATCAAAATCTTGAGATTGTACGTAGTGAACTAAGCAAGAAAGATGCATTGGAACTATTTGCGCATGACAAGTACAAACAAGAGTTAATCAACGATTTGCCTGAAACCGAAATCATCAGCATTTATCGTCAAGGAGATTTTGTTGATTTGTGTCGTGGTGGACATTTAAGCAACACTAAGTGGCTAAAACATTTTAAATTGTTATCGATTAGTGGAGCATATTGGCGTGGAGATTCCAAACGCGAGCAATTACAACGTATCTATGGTACTTGTTTTGCAACCGAAGAGGAATTAAAATCTCATTTGGTACTATTAGAAGAACGTAAAAAACGTGATCATAGAAAACTAGGAAAAGAGTTAGAACTCTTTATGATTAGCGAATTTGGTCCAGGATTCCCATTCTGGTTGCCAAAGGGTATGATTTTAAGACGCGCACTGGAAAACTATTGGTATGATGTCCATACCAAAGAAGGATATCAGTTCATTCAAACTCCAATTATGTTAGACAAAGAGTTATGGGAGATATCAGGACATTGGTTTAATTACCGTGAAAACATGTATACCTCAGAAATTGACAAACATGAATTTGCAATCAAACCGATGAACTGTCCTGGTGGAATGTTGGTGTATAAAAACTCGCTTCATTCTTACCGTGATTTACCTTTACGAGTTGGGGAGTTAGGTCTTGTTCATCGCCATGAAGCAAGTGGTGCCTTAGCTGGTTTATTCCGTGTTCGTAACTTTACACAAGACGATGCACATCTATATATGAGAGAAGATCAAATGATTGAAGAAGTAGGGAAACTCATTCAATTGTTTGATCAAGTTTACTCTGTGTTTGACCTATCATACCACATTGAGCTATCCACTAGACCAGAAGAAAAATACATTGGTAGAATTGAGACATGGGATAAAGCAGAAAAAGCATTGGCGGAAGCTTGTGAAAAAGTTGGAAGAAAGTACATTGTAAATCCAGGGGATGGCGCATTTTATGGTCCAAAACTTGATTTTAAATTAAGAGATTCAATGAATCGTATTTGGCAATGTGGTACCATTCAACTTGATATGAATTTACCAGAACGTTTTGACTTAACTTACATCGACGCAACTGGGGAAAAGAAACGTCCTATCATGTTACATAGAGCCTTATTTGGTTCGATTGAGCGTTTTATTGGAATCTTAATTGAACATTATGCGGGTGCATTCCCATTATGGTTAGCACCAGTCCAAATGATTGTCATTCCAGTAAATGCAGAAGCTCACGGTGAGTTTGCGAAAAAGATCAATGACCAATTGCTTCAACTTGGATACCGTGTATCACTTGACTCAAGAGATGAAAAGATGGGTTATAAGATTCGTGAAAGTCAAACTAAGAAGGTTCCATATTCACTTGTCATTGGGGATCAAGAAGTACAAAACAATCAAATTACATATCGTGCATATGGAGAAAACGCTAGCCACACTGTTAGTTTTGATGCTTTTGTTGAACTATTAAAAGATCGTATCGAACGTAAAAAATAGCATAAAAATCACCTTGAATAAGAAACAATCATTTGTTTGACTATTCAAGGTGATTGTGCTATACTCTTATAAGATATCTCCGAATTGAAAACGTAGAGTGGGGGAACCAAATTTTTGGGGTGAATCTTGGGTAACCAAGAGGGGCAACTTGGGTGTCCTAATCCGTCAGCTAACCTCATAGGAGTGCACCAAGCGTATGACATTGCTTAATAGAGCGAGTTGTGCGCTTTTTATCGTTTTAGAACAAAATAAAAAACGCAAAAAATGTCATCCAAACAATAGAAAAAAGGAGTATGAGATTTTGGATGTATTGTTAAAAATTAGTATTGTATTGATTGTTGGGATCATTGGAGGAAAATTAGCAAAGATTTTGAAGTTGCCCAATGTATCTGGTTATTTGGTTGCAGGGTTACTGCTTGGGCCATCGTTTTTCAAACTTGTATCAGAACAAGACATTGGTTCTTTTACCATTATAAGCGAAATTGCTTTAGCAGTAATCGCGTTTAGCATAGGTAGTGAATTTAAAATAGAAGAAATGAAAAAAATTGGGAAAAAAGTTCTCATTATTACGATTTTAGAAGTAATCGGAGCAATCGCAATTGTATTTTCTGTCATGTATTTTGGATTCAAGCAACCATTTGCATTTAGCATCGTCATTGCTTCGATGTCAGCAGCAACCGCACCAGCTGCGACTTTGCTTGTTATGAGACAGTATCGCTCACATGGACCATTGACAAAAACCATTTTACCTGTTGTCGCACTTGATGATGTACTTGGAATCATGGCATTTGGGATCGCGATATCACTTGCAAAATTATCTGTTTCTACAGCGGAACTTAGTTTATTACAAATGATTATGGGACCAGTTATTGAAATATTTGGTTCAGTGTTACTTGGGTTTATCTTAGGATTTGTACTTACAAAATTAGCGAAGCGCTCAAAAACAAAGGAAGAGACGCAAATTATCTCTATTACAGCAATACTTGTTGCAACAGCACTAGCTAATCTATTTGAGTTATCTCCATTATTGACTAATATTGTGATGGGAACCGTCTTAGTGAACTTATATAGAAGTTCGAATCGTGTGTTCGGATCAGTCAATGACTTTGTATCACCATTTTATGTCTTGTTTTTCACACTTGCTGGTGCAAGTTTGGATTTAGGAATTTTATCCGCTGTTGGGATTATGGGGGTTGCCTATATCTTTGCTCGTGGTGGCGGAAAAATGATTGGTGCATGGATTGGTGGAAAGATTACCAAAGCAGAACCAATGGTTACAAAATACTTAGGACTAGCGTTGTTACCTCAAGGAGGAATATCGATTGGACTATCTGTCTTGGTAAGGCAACAACTTCCACAGTATGCTGTTGCTATTACTACCATCATTATGTTTAGTGTGTTAATATATGAAACAACAGGACCGATTTTTGCTAAAATAGCGATTCATCAAGCTGGAGAAATTAACGGATTAGACAAGATTATTGTGGATACTCCGATATTGAAAACCGCTGAAGAACCAGCTTAGTGAAAAAAAAGAAAGAAGGTAAGAAACATGTACGCATTGTTTGTAGTCTTAAATAAAACAGATTATTTAGAAGATATTTTGTCAGCTTTTTATGATTTAGGGGTTGCAGGAGCAACCATCATTGATTCGCAAGGAATGGCGAGTGCTATTGTTCATGGACGCATACAAGATATTCCTCTATTTGGTTCATTAAAATTATTACTAGATGGGGAAAGACCATATAATAAAACCATCTTTACAGTTATTGACAACGAAGAGTTGGTTCAAAAAGTTATGACTAAAGTGAAACACGTCATGAAAGAATGCATCAAACCAGGTGTAGGATTTATGTTTACTGTCCCAGTTGGACACATCACAACATTAGGAGAATAAGGATATGAGAGGTGCGTTGTTAAAAAGAGAACGCACCTTTTTGATGTCGACAAAAATATTGTTTTTTTGTTTTCAATCAAGAACAATTGCTTTATAATGAAAGAGGTGGTGATACTTATGAATTATGATGAGCTCGTTAGTCGAGGTAATATCGCATATGAAAACAATGAATTTGACGTAGCTCTTACTCACTTCCTAAAAGCACTCTTGATTCATCACGATCTTGAGGTTATGTCTAAAGTTGCTTTAATCTATTTCGAACGAAAAGACTATGTTCAGTCGTTTGATATGTTTTCTGATATCTTAAGCATGGACCAAACTTATGCGAGTGGGTATTATGGACTCGCAATCAACTGTGAAGAAATGAATAAACCACTTGAAGCAATTGAATATTATCTCGAAGCAATCAAATATGACCCTGAATATTTTACAGCTTACTTCTTTTTAGCTAATATTTATGGTGATATGCATGAATATGAGAAGGCAAAATACAACTATATAAAAGCAATATCGATTGAACAAGATTTTACTTGGGCACATATTAATCTTGGAGCGATTTACGAGTTAGAACAAAATTACGATAAAGCCTTAGAACATGCTCAAATTGCGTATGGCATTGATCCAACCATTAAATTTGTTTGTTTTAATTTAGGGGTTGTCTATTCTAAAATAGGAAAATATGACTTGGCAAAAAATTATTTATTAGAAGAGATTGAGAAGGTTGATGGGTATATATTTGCCTATTTGAACTTAGGAATCTTGTATAAGGACATTGATCGCAATCTAGAACTAGCTAAGGATATGTATCTTAAAGGAATAAAAAAAGATGACTCGATTGGAAGCTTATGGTATAACCTAGCGTGTTGCGAGGCATTGCTTGGGCATAACAAAGAAGCATATCAAAACTTCAAACGATCATTTGAATGTGAAGCAAGTCTTTTCACATACTTTTTACAAGATAGTGAGATGGACCTGTTTAAACAAACCGAAGAAGGGAAATTAATTATCACACAAACAAATGGGATGAAATAATGCGTTAATTCGCTTTTTGTGTTTTTGTAAGTATGGTATAATTAACATAGGTGATTTGTAATGAGAGTAAATGTAATTGGAGCTGGACTTGCAGGAAGTGAAGCTGCGTATCAACTAGCAAAACGTAATATTAAAGTTGATTTATATGAGATGAGACCTGTGAAAATGACCGATGCACACGAAACTGACTTGTTTGCTGAACTTGTTTGTAGCAATTCATTCCGTGCGAAGGGACTTGAAAACGCAGTAGGCTTATTAAAAGAAGAAATGAAGTTGCTTGACTCGATTGTTATGCAAGCAGCAATGCGTACCTCAGTCGAAGCAGGTGGTGCACTGGCAGTAGACCGTTTGAAATTTCCGCAATATGTAACAAACATTTTAAAAAAACACCCTAATATTACTGTGATATCCGGTGAAGTGACTGCTATTCCTGAAGGACCAACCATTGTTGCGACAGGTCCTCTTACCTCAGATATATTATCAAATCACATTAAGGAGTTATTCGGGGAAGAATACTTTTATTTTTATGATGCTGTTGCACCAATCGTGACAACTGAAAGCATCAATATGGATAAAGTTTTCCTACAATCAAGATATGACAAAGGTGAACCATCTTATTTAAACTGTCCAATGACAGAAGAAGAGTTTAATCAGTTTTATGATTTTTTAATTCATGCAGATGTGGTATTACCAAAAGAGTTTGAAATGAAGGTATTCGAGGCTTGCATTCCAGTTGAAGATATGGCAAAACGTGGAAGAGAAACACTTCTCTTTGGTCCTATGAAACCAGTTGGCCTAACAAACCCTCACAACAACAAAAAGCCATATGCAGTGGTGCAACTAAGACAAGATAATCTTGAAAATACCATGTACAATTTAGTTGGGTTTCAAACTCATCTAAAATGGGCTGAACAAAAGAAATTGTTACAACTAATTCCTGGGTTAGAAGATGCTGAAATCGTGCGATATGGTGTGATGCATAAGAACACCTATATCAATTCACCAAAAGTACTAAGATCTACCTACCAGTCCAAGTTACGAGATGACTTGTTTTTCGCAGGTCAAATGACAGGGGTAGAAGGTTATGTTGAGTCGGCTGCTTCAGGATTGATTGCTGGAATTCAAATGGCTCGCTTATTACAAGGAAAAGATCTACTTGCTTTATCACCCGATACTGCAATTGGATCCTTAGGACATTATATTGCGCATTCATCGATTTCCAACTTTAATCCGATGAATGTAAACTATGGGATTATGAAACCACTCGAGTTGAAACACCATAAAAAAGATCGCAAACGTCTTTATTATGAACGATCTATGAATATATTTACTAAGATATTAGAAGAATTAGGTGATTGAAATCAAAAATCAAGAGGCTCTCCAACGGTTTGAAGATTATTTAAGGGTTGAAAAAAACTACTCTCCACTTACGATTGAGCACTATCTTCACGATATTCAAGATTTTGCTCATTTTTTGACGAGTGAGAAATTCGGAGATTTAACGGGTACCCTAAAACCCAACATTAGCAGATTCTATTTGTCATCACTGAGTAGTAAGAAATATGCAAAGCGAAGCATAGCTCGAAAAATTTCTAGTTTGAGAAGTTTCTATAAGTTTTTACTCAAGGAAAATATTGTTACAACGAGTATTTTTGACGAGTTAGAAACACCAAAGCCAGATCGGTCTTTGCCAAAATTCTTATATCACCAAGAGATTGAATTAATTTTTGATAGTATAGATCAAAGTACTCCGATTGGAAAACGCGACATAGTCATATTAGAGTTACTATATGGATCTGGTCTACGAGTGAGTGAGCTTTGTGGGATATGCGTCGGTGATATTGATTATGACAATGAGATGGTGAAAGTGTTTGGAAAAGGACATAAAGAACGGCTTGTGCCAATTAATGGTAGGACCATTACGGCATTAGATGCTTATCTATTAAATGGACGTCCTGATTTGTTGGTGAAAAGCAAAGACATAACAACAAAGCACCTACTCCTAAATCACCATGGAACAGAACTAACAGCACGAGGTGTGAGAGTTGTTTTGAACAATATCATTGAGCGAACTTCTGAAAAAATTAAGATACACCCCCATATGTTTCGCCATACATTTGCAACTCACTTGCTTGACAATGGTGCAGACTTAAGAAGTGTACAAGAATTATTAGGCCACTCACACTTATCTAGCACACAAATCTATACCCATGTATCCAAAGAACAATTGCGAAAGGCATATATGGAAAATCACCCAAGAGCGAAAAAGAAGGAGTAAATGTATGAAACGAGGATTTGAGAAAATTGATTTTAAGACTTTTGATGGAAAACTAAAAGATAAAGTCACAAATACCAAAGATGCGTACGATCAAATGATCATGCCTTCAAGAGCTACATCACATTCAGCTGGATATGATATATATAGTTTGTATCATTTTGTGCTAGCACCAGGAAAAAGTATGGTGGTACCGACTGGAATCAAAGCCTATATGCAAAAAGACGAATATGTATCGATTCATGTTAGAAGCAGTGCAGGATTTAAGTTTGGAATTGCTTTGAAGAATCAAGTAGGAATCATTGATTCTGATTATTATAACAATCCAGAAAATGATGGTCATATTATGATCGCATTTACCAATTTGTCAACCGATCGAGAGTGGGTTGTGAAAAAAGGCGATGCGATTGCTCAAGCAATATTTCACAACTACTTATTAGTTGATAACGATAATTTTAACCAAAAGAAGAAACGAACTGGTGGAATAGGCAGTACCAGTCAAAAATAGAAGCCTTTGGAGTCATTATGATACGATTGGTGAAAGCAAAAATAAAAGATGCATATCAACTATTACAAATCCAACACAAATGTTTTTTGCCATTACTTGAAAAGTATGGTGATTATGAAAACAATCCAGCAACCATGAAACTAGACCGAATGGTATTTAAGATTAAATATCAATATGGTGGGTATTATAAAATACTTGATGGTAAGACCTTGGTTGGTGGAATCTTTGTGTATTGGCATGATGATGACGAAACAACTTTTCGACTTGCTCAAGTGTATGTGCTTCCAGAATATAGTAATCGCAAAATTGCTCAATACGCAATTAATGAAGTCGAAAGTTTCTATCCAAAAGCAAAATTGTGGACATTAGACACACCAATCACAGAACCCAAAAACTGCCATTTATATGAAAAAATGGGTTATATTCGAACAGAAGAATATGAAGTTGTAAATGAATCATTGATTTTAGTGACATACGAAAAACGGACATTAGGGAGAAAATAGTAACATATTATGTTTAAAAAAATTATAGGAAGCAAACAATTTTATGTAACAGTGATTGCAATTACATTGCCGATCATGTTACAACAAGCAATAACGAGTATCGTAGGATTACTTGATAATATTATGGTAGGAAGTCTGAACCAGGATGCAATTGCGGGAGTCGCGGTTGCCAATCAGATTATGTTTGTTGCCTACATTGGGTTGATTGGAGGAATGGCAGGACCAGGAATCTACATTGCACAATTCAATGGTGCAAACAACAAAGAAGGATTAAGACAAACGTTTCGAGTGAAAGTGCAATTTGCGATTATACTAACGTTTGTTGCGATCGCTATTTATTTATTATTTGGTAATCGTATGATTGCATCCTTTCTTACTACCGATGGCATTACAAGTACAGAAGCTGTCAAACAAGGGGTTATTTACTTATATACTATGTTAGTAGCATTGGTTCCGTTTGCGATTTCTCAAGTATTTGCCTCAACCTTCCGTGAGATTGGGAAAACAAAAGTACCAATGATTGCTGGAATCATTGCGGTGTTGATTAATCTATTCTTAAACTACGCACTAATCTTAGGTAACTTTGGATTTCCACGATTAGAAGTATTAGGGGCTGGGATTGCCACCATCATCGCAAGAGTCATTGAAATGGGATTTTTAATTGTGACAGCCTATTACTATAAGTATCAGTTTGCAGTTGGTCAAGCACCAAAACTCACAATCAAAAGCAATCTATTTCGCTCGATTATAAAAAAGGGAACACCACTATTGATCAATGAGTTATTGTGGGCAACCGGAATGGCCTTGTTATTGCTAGCATATTCATATCGAGGTGATATTGTACCAGCAGCATTTAGTATCTCTAATGCAACTGCGAATTTGTTTTATATCATATTTGGTGCGTTAGCAACAGGGATTTCAATTATGGTTGGAAATGAACTTGGTGCGAACCGTCTCCAAGAAGCTAGAGATAATGCATATAAGTTACTTGCATTTGCTGTCTTCATTTGCTTGGTTTCCGGAATATTCTTGTTAGGACTATCGTATGTAATGCCAATGATTTACAACGTACCACAAGAAACAAGAGATTTGGCATCGTCATTTATGAGGGTTATCGCATTGTGTTTGCCAATCTTTGCCTTTAACGCTGGATGCTTCTTTATCTTAAGAGCTGGTGGAGCAACAAAAACAACACTAATATTTGATGCAGTTTACGTTTGGGCAATTGCGATACCACTTGCATTTGGTCTTAGTTATTTAACTGGATTGCCAATCATACTTGTTTACTTAATTGTGCAACTTGCAGAAATTATTAAATCATTCTTTGGTTCTTATCTGATTCGAAAAGGAATTTGGATTAAAAATTTAACAACAGATAAAGAGGAGACGATCACTTTAGCACAGTAAAGTATTGTACCGTTTATATTTAGGGGGATTACAATGTTATTAAGTCGAGATTTTTTGGTTTTGAAACAAATGAGCTTATCACCACAACTAATAGATGATAAGTTAAATTTGTATCAGTTCGAAAGCAACAACACCACTTTTTTGGTTAGTTTCTTGCAAACAGGAAGAAAAACAAAAATTATGCTTTATTCCAGTCGAAATTGGAAATCATTTTTAAATGAGGATATGGTATTGGTCAAGCTAAAATTAGTAAAACGATCTCGAATTTTGAAAAATTCAGTGTTTCAAAAGATGAAAGCAATCAATGGGCTTTATCAAATGCCTGTTGTAAAAATTATCATAACAGAACACATTTCCAAAACATATATTATGGATGAGCATGAAGCAGAATATATCAAACCAGAGGATACGGTTGATGGAATTCATATAATGAATGAAAAACGATTTAAGAAGTTTGTTGCGAATTATAATGCAGACAAAGTAAACAAAACCTCAATTGCATATCAATTGGGTGAATGAAAATTGATTGAAAAAGCAGGAAGTAGCAAACGATATTTCTTGCTTTTCATAGGAAACTATGCTATACTATGCAATGGCAAAAAAAATACACACAAAAGTGGAGATTGTCGTCAGGTGCACATGTTTACTCTGTGAGGCGGTAATTGTAGATCCTTTTGGAGGCCAAACGAAATAAAAATAGGAGGAATCACACACATGTCAGTAATTAGTATGAAACAATTACTAGAAGCTGGAGTTCATTTCGGTCATCATACTCGCCGTTGGAACCCAAAAATGAAAGAGTATATCTTTGGAGAAAGAAATGGTATTTATATCATCGATCTTCAAAAAACAGCAGAAAAAATTGAAGAAGCATATGCTGCTTTAAGAACTGTTGTACAAAACAACAATACTGTACTTTTTGTCGGTACAAGAAAACAAATCCAAGATGTTATCAAAGAAGAGGCTGTTCGCGCAGAACAATATTATGTTGATAAAAGATGGCTTGGTGGTACATTAACAAACTTTAAAACAATCCGTAAGTCAATTGCAAGATTATTCCAAATCGAAGAAATGGAAAAAGATGGAACATTTGACAAGTTGCCGAAAAAAGAAGTTATTGAAATCCGCAAAGAAAAAGAAAGATTAGACAAATTCTTTGGTGGAATCAAAGATATGAAAGGTTTACCAGGAGCTATTTTCGTGGTAGATCCAAAAAGTGAACATAACGCGGTAGCAGAAGCAAGAAAATTACACATTCCAATTTTTGGAATTGTTGATACAAACTGTGATCCAGATGATGTAGATTATGTTATTCCAGCTAATGATGATGGAATTCGTGCTGTTAAGTTGGTTGTTGGAGTTATGGCTAACGCTGTATTAGAAGGTAATGGTCACGCTGTTGAACCTTATGAATTACCAATTGAAGAGAAAACAGAACAACAAGATCGTAACCAAAGAAGACCATATCAAGGTGGATACCAAGGTAGAAATCAATACCAAGGTGGAGATCGTGATCGTCAACCGAGAAGAGAATACAAAAAACCTTATGAAAATAGAAATGCTGCTCCAGCAGCACAAACCGCTCCAGTAGCTCAAGCTGCTCCAGTAGTACAACCTGCAGCGCCAGTTGCACCTGTTGTAGCTGCTCCTGCACCAGTTGTTGAAGAAGCAAAAAAGCCACGTGTTAAAAAAGTTGAAGTAGCTGAAGAAGTAGTAGTAGCGACTCCTGCACCAGTTGTAGAAGAAGCACCAGCAAAAAAACCACGCGTGAAAAAAGCAGAAGTTGTTGCTGAAGAAACAGTTACACCTGTAGAAGAAAAACCAGTGAAAAAGCCACGTGCTAAAAAAGCCGAAGAAGAAGCCAAAGCTGAGTAATGAAAATTATGTGGTAGAGCTTCTCTACCACTTTTTATAAAAATAGGAGGATTAAAATGATTAGTGCATCATTAGTAAAAGAATTAAGAGATAAAACCGGTGCCGGAATGATGGATTGCAAAGCTGCTTTGGTAGCTACAAACGGAGACATCGAACAAGCAGTTGATTGGTTAAGAGAAAAAGGAATCGTGAAAGCAGCAAAGAAAGCAGATCGCATTGCAGCAGAAGGATTGTGCAGTATCGCAGTTAGTGGAAACACCTGCTTTATATATGAATTAAACTCTGAAACAGATTTCGTTGCGAAAAACGATATGTTTTTAGAATTGTTAAATAAAGTTGGAGAATTTGCAGTAGCAGCAAATGTAACAACAGTTGAAGAGTTATTAGCATTTGAACTAAATGGAACAACTTTAGAAAAGTTAATTGCAGATGCAACTTTTAAAATTGGTGAAAAACTAAGTTTAAGAAGAGTGTTGAAAATCGTCAAATCTGATACACAAAACTTTGGTATCTACAAACATATGGGAGGAAAAATTGCAACTGTTACTGTGGTAGAAGGTGCAAACGAAGAAGTTGCGAAAGATGTAGCAATGCATGTAGCAGCAATGAACCCTAAATATTTAGATCGTAACTCAGTAAGTCCTGAAGTTATTGAACACGAAAAACACATTTTCACTCAAGAAGCATTGGCAGAAGGAAAACCGATTGCAATTGTTGAAAAAATGGTTGTTGGACGCGTTCAAAAATACTTAAAAGAAATTTGCTTGGTAGATCAACCATTTGTTAAAAACCCAGATGTTATTGTTGCTGACTACGTAAAATCTAACAAAGGAGCAATTAGTTCTTTTGTTCGTTTTGAAGTTGGTGAAGGAATGGAAAAGAAAGTGGATGACTTCGTAGCAGAAGTTATGGCTGCTGTTAATAGTAAATAGGCATTTGATAGGCACAAGTTTTTTTGTGCCTTGTTTTATAGAAAAATATGGAGGTATTCATGGAAAAGAGAAGGGTCATTTTAAAATTAAGTGGCGAAGCCTTATCGGGGGATAAAGGCGTTGGAATTGATGCCCAGAGCGTAAAAGACATTGCTTGGGAAATCAAAAAACTCTATGATACTGGAATGGTAGAACTTGCCATTATCGTGGGTGGTGGAAACATTTGGAGAGGTCGCGATGCACAAGAAAATGGTATGGAGCGCGCAAGTGCAGACTACATGGGGATGCTTGGAACAATTTTAAATGCATTGGCATTGCAAAATGCACTCGAAGTAATTGGATGTGAAACAAGAACAATGACATCATTGACCATTCCGAGTGTGGCAGAACCTTACATTCGAAGAAAAGCAATTGGACATTTAGAAAAAGACATTATCGTCATCTTCGGTGGAGGTACAGGAAACCCATTCTTCTCAACCGACACAACAGCAGCACTAAGAGCAGCTGAAATTGGTGCAAAACAAATCTTGATGGCAAAAAATGGCGTTGATGGTGTTTACAACAAAGACCCAAGAAAATATGCAGATGCCAAACGATACGATCATTTGACATTCCGCGATTTAATCAACCAAAAGTTAGAAGTCATGGATTTAACCGCTGCAACGTTATGCAGTGAAAATCAAATCGAGATACTAGTGTTTGATATGAAAGTATCTGGAAACATCGCAAGAGCAGTTGCAGATGATGCAATTGGAACAAAAATAACAAATTAATTTAATTAATAGGAGGAAAAACATGCCAACATCAATTATTGAAAATGGAAAAATCAGAATGCAACAAACAGTGGAAGTAACAAAGAAAGAGTTCTCTCACGTTCGAACAGGTCGTGCTAATCCAGCGATTTTAGATCAAGTTATGATTGAGTATTATGGTGTTCCAACTCCACTCACACAAATTGCAGGTGTTAGTGCACCAGAAGCACAACTTATCGTCATTAAGCCTTATGATAAAACGATGTTAAATCAAATTGAAAAAGCGATTCATGCCGCAAACTTAGGATTCAATCCTTCTAGTGATGGTACTGTGATTCGTATTGCAATCCCTCCACTTACAGAAAACACAAGAAAAGATCTTGTGAAAAATGTTAAGAAAATGGCAGAAGAAAGCAAAATTGCTATTCGTAACATCCGTCGTGATGTAATAGATCACTTAAAAAAACTTGAAAAAGATAGTTTAATTAGTGAAGATGAGTTGAAACGTCATAATGAAAATGTTCAAAAAATGACTGACAAGTTCATCGAAAACATTGATGAATTAGCAAATGAAAAAGAAAAAATGATTATGACAATCTAGTACTTTTTAAAGGCAGTCTTGCGACTGCTTTTTATTTCAATTTATGTATTTTCATAAATTTCAATTTATGTATTTTCATAAAAGTATGGCAAAAAACCAAAAATAATAGTATAATAATTAGATGATAAGGGTGGGTATGATGAACCAAGCAATCTTGAATCAAGACAAAATACCAGCACACATAGCTATCATAATGGATGGCAATGGTAGATGGGCAAAGAAGCGAGGAATGCCTCGCAATTTTGGTCATCAAAAAGGAGCACTCAACTTAAGAAACATTATTGATGCTTGTATGGAATTTGGAGTTAAAGTACTCACGGTTTATGCATTTAGCACAGAAAATTGGAATCGTCCCGCACAAGAAGTGGATTTTCTAATGAAACTAGCGATTGACTTTTTTGAAAATCACCGAAAAGAAGCAGCTAAGCGAAACATTAAGATACGCATTATTGGTGAGCGTGACCATCTAAATCAAGAATTGGTTGATAAAATCGATCAACTCGAACGAGAAACCTCTATGAATACAGGATTTACATTTGTGGTAGCTTTGAATTACGGATCTCAAAAAGAATTGGTTCATGTCACCAAAGAAATAACAAAACAAGTTCAGTTAGGAATGTTATCAATTTTGGATATTGATGAAAAAACAATTACAAACAATTTATATACCAAAGATTTACCACCTGTCGACTTGTTAATTCGAACAAGCGGAGAAGAACGCATAAGTAATTTTATGTTATGGCAAATCGCTTATTCTGAAATTTACTTTACGACAAAACTATGGCCAGATTTTCATAAATCTGAGTTAAAGAAAGCAATCATATCATATCAATCGAGAGAACGAAGATTTGGAGGGTTGGGAGAATAATATGAAATCAAGAACTATTACAGCAATCGTACTGCTAGCGGTATTGGTCCCAGTCATCTGGATTGGAGGCATTCCTTTTTTAGTGGTAGCTACTCTACTTTCTATGATTGCAGCCTATGAACTAATAATGATGTTTCGATTGAAAAATGAAACCATTGGAAAGTATAAGTATATAATGCCAGTTGTATCAGGATTCGCAGTTGTGCTTCATTACTTAATTCATACTGCACAAATTATGAATCCAGTTTGGTATACGATATTTATTACAGGAGCATTTGTTGTATTTTTAGCACTACCAATCTTGTTCCATAAGCAAGAAGCTGAGGTCATGAACTATCTATTGTTCACGCTTTTTTATACAGGTATAAGTGTTGCTTATTTGTCATCGATTCGATTTATGCAAGGAACAGGTCTTGCATGGTTTCTATTTATGGTACTAGTTGTTATCGTGACAGACACCTTTGCTTATTTGGTTGGAATTAACTTTGGGAAAAAGAAACTATCACCTGATATCAGTCCGAAAAAATCCATAGAGGGTGCAATTGGAGGGTCAGTATTTGGAGCGCTTGTTGGAACGTTATTTGCTTTTATATTAAAGTTAGATATGTTTCCTGCAATTGAGTCAATTGGATTTACAGTTGTATTAACATTTCTAATGACGCTGCTTTTGACAGTGTTTGTTCAAATTGGTGACTTAGTAGCATCAAAATTAAAAAGAAATTATAAGATTAAAGATTTCGGTAATATTTTTCCAGGACATGGTGGAGTATTGGACCGTTTTGACAGCATGATTTTTACAGGAATGGTTTTTTATATATTATTTGTTCTAATTCGTCTTGTGTAGGTGGTTTATGAAAAAGATATATTTACTAGGAGCAACTGGTTCAATTGGAAGTCAAGTATTAGAAGTTATTTCATCTATGCCGGATGAGTTTCGTTTGGTAAGCATTACATGTGGGAAAAACATTGAAAAAGCAATTGATATTATCCATAAGTTTCAACCCAAATTTGTGTCGATGCAAGAAGAACGTGATGCATTACGCATCAAAGAACTTTTTCCAGATGTCGTAACAGGATTTGGCGAAGAAGGTTTGATTGAGGCAGTGGACTTTGGAACGTGCCGAGGGGTTTGTATCAATGCACTTGTTGGATCAGTTGGATTAAAGCCAACATTAGTTGCGATTGAGCGTTCAAGAGATATTTTATTGGCCAACAAGGAAACATTGGTTGTTGGAGGTGAGTTTGTTACAAAACTTGCAAAAGAATGCAATGTGAAGCTAATACCAATTGATAGTGAACATTCTGCGATTTTTCAGGTTCTTGTTGGGAGAAATAAAAACGAAGTAAAACAAATCGTCATTACAGCAAGCGGCGGGTCGTTTCGCGATTTGTCAAGAGAAGAACTCGAACACGTTACATTAAAAGAAGCATTAAACCATCCAAATTGGTCAATGGGTAGTAAAATAACCATTGATAGTGCAACCATGGTGAATAAGGGATTAGAAGTCATTGAAGCGCATTTCCTATTTGATATGCCTTATGATATGATTAAAACCATCCTTCACCATCAAAGCATCATTCATTCATACGTTGAATTTGTGGATAACAGTGTCATTGCACAATTAGGGAAAAGCGATATGCGACTTCCAATTCAGTATGCTCTCACATATCCTCAAAGAGCACCATATCTGTTAGACGAAGGATTGGAGTTATCCAAGATAGGGTCTTTAACATTCAAACCAATGGATTTTAATCGTTATCCGTGTTTAAAGATGGCTTATGAAGCAGGAATGGCTGGTGGGATTATGCCAACCGTGTTCAATGCAAGCAATGAAGCAGCGGTATCTTTGTTTTTACAAGAAAAGATTCGGTTTGTTGAAATTGAACAAATCATTGAAAACATGTTAAAAAAGACAACAAACATTAACAATCCAACCTTAGAAGATATTCTAAGCGTAGATAAACTCATTAAAGAAGAAGTATTGTCACAATACAAATAGGAGATTATATGGCAGAATTATTAAGTTCCATTATTGGTGTGATATCATTTGTTATCGTACTTGGTTTAATTGTACTAGTTCATGAATTTGGACATTTTTACTTTGCTAAAAAAGCAGGGATTTTGTGTCATGAGTTCGCAATTGGTATGGGACCAGTTATTTGGCAAAGAAAAAAAGGAGAAACAATGTACTCGATTCGAGCAATCCCAATTGGTGGATTCGTGTCTATGTCTGGTGAAGAGGTTGAAAGTAATCTCTTATCAAATATTAATGAAGTGCGTTTGTTAATCGAACGAAACATTGTAACTAAGATTATCACCGATTTAGACAATCCAAAATACATCACTTTACCACGCGTATCGATTCTATCTTATGATTTAATTGGTACTAAAAAAGCCTTGGCAAACGAATTGTTTTTAGAATATCGAGATGATGATGGCAAAGTTGAACTTATAACCATTGCTCGAAATGCGATGGTTGTCTTTGACAAAAACAAGGAAATTCAGATATCACCATACGATCGCTCATTTTCAAACAAAGGGGTTGGAGCTCGCTTTAAGACAATCTTAGCTGGTCCATCTATGAACTTTGTGTTAGCGATTGTGTTATTCTTTCTAATTGGTTTGATTACAGGGTTTCCTGTATTATCATCCAATCAGGTTAGAGATATCAATGATCAAAGTCCTATTGCACTTGCAGGATTAGAAGATTTTGATAAAATCAAACAAATAGGTACATTTGAAATTACGAAGTGGGAAGATATTTCTCAAGCAATGTTACACTACCGTGATCAATACACATATGATATCCCGGTCACATACGAACGTGATGGAGTGACATATCAAACAGCAGTTTCACCACAAATTTTAATTTATTCAAGTGGAATTGTGAGTGATTATACGAATGCATCGAAAGTAATTGTTGGAAACATCAACCCAAGAACGATTGCTGGAAACGCAGGGCTAATCAAAGGAGACGAAATCCTTGAAATCAAAGTTGGCGCTGTCATAACAATCATTTCTAATTGGCAAGATGTTATTGACGCATTTATGGAAAACCCTGCGGGGAATGAAGTTGAATTAAAAGTGCTAAGAGATGGAATGGAGGAGTCGATAACCTTCTTACCATATGATAACTCTATTTTAGAAATGCAAGGTTTACCAATCGCAAGACTTCAAATTGGAGTATCTCCAATTCGTGAATTCTCGTTTGGTCAATCACTAGGATATGCATTTACCGGAACAGCTAGTGCATTCACACTGATTTTTGATACATTAAGACTGCTGTTTACCAACAGTCGATTAGGAATCAAAGATTTAAGTGGACCACTTGGAATTTTAACAATGACAACCGATGTTGCGAAACAAGGATTTGTCGCTTTATTGAACTGGACGGCAATACTAAGCGTTAACGTTGGATTTATCAATCTATTACCAATTCCTGCTTTGGATGGAAGTAGATTGGCATTCTTAGGTGTGGAAGCAGTATCGAAGAAAACAATAAATAAAAAGATAGAAAATATTATCCATACAGTCGGATTGGTCGCACTGATGTTACTATTTGTGTTTGTGACATGGAATGACTTAGTAAGATGGATTTCAGGATTGATAGGAGTTAATTAAGATGTTACAAAGTTTATTATTTGTTCCAACACTAAGAGAAACACCAAAAGAAGCAGAAGTGATTAGTCATCAATTGCTTTTAAGAGGTGGATATATTCGTCAAAATGCAGCAGGGATTTATTCATATTTACCACTTGCTCATCGCGTGATTCAAAAAATTTCAACAATTATTCGAGAAGAATTAGATTCGATTGGATGTAGTGAACTGTTGATGCCTGCGATGCAACCAAAAGACATATGGGTAGAAAGTGGCAGATGGGATGTATATGGAAAAGAACTTGTTCGTTTACAAGATCGTCATGACCGTGAATTTTGCTTAGGTCCAACCCATGAAGAAGTCATCACGACGCTTGTTCGTGAATATGTGAATAGTTATAAAAAGTTACCACTGGCGTTATATCAAATTCAAACAAAATTTAGAGATGAGTTTCGTCCTCGCTTTGGACTCATGCGAGGAAGAGAGTTCATTATGAAGGATTTGTACACATTCCATTCGACGAATGAAGATTTGGATCTTTGGTACGAAAAGGTTCGTGTTGCATATAGAAATACTTTAGACCGTTTGCAACTCCATTATCGACCAGTGACTGCGAACAGCGGTCAAATTGGTGGATCCTCTAGTGAAGAGTTTATGGTGCTATGTGATATTGGAGAAGATACCATTGCATATAGTGATACCGGAACATTTGCGACTAATGTTGAGGTTGTTGATTTAAAAGATGGTGATCCATCCCCAGATGGAGTAGGAACCATCAAGTTAGCAAAAGGAATTGAAGCAGGACATGTATTCAAACTTGGAACCAAGTATTCTGAACCAATGAGTGCAATGTTTATTGATAAAGATCAAGTGAAGAAACCAATTATTATGGGATGTTATGGAATGGGGATTTCTAGATTGTTGATGGCAATCATTGAACAAAACAATCAAGGAACGAAGATTGTATGGCCAAAAAGCACAGCTCCATTTATGGTTCATGTCATTCCACTTGAAAAAGAAGGAACAGAGTCTTACCAAAAAGCATATGATTTATATCAACAATTATTAAAAGATAAAGTTGAAGTACTATTTGATAACCGTGATGAACGAGCAGGAGTTAAGTTTGGTGATGCCGATTTGATTGGATCGCCATACCGAATTATTGTATCGAAAAAAGCAGTTAGTGGTATTGTTGAAGTAAAAGAACTAGCAACCGATTTAGTGACAGAAGTTAACATAAGTGAGATAAACGCATCACTATTTCGTTTATAAATAAATGATTGTACCTATTGGAGGATAAAGATGAATGTATTTTTGCAAAATGTAAATGCATACTTATACGGACAAGGAATTAAGAAAACATCTATTCTTGTGAAGGATGGTAAGATTGCGAGCATTGGACAAGATATTACTGCACCAACCGGAGTTAATATCATTTCTGCACAAGAAGATTGGATTGTTGTCCCAGGATTTTTAGATCAACATGTTCATGGAGCAAGTGGTTATGATGCGATGGATGCTAGTTATGAAGCCATCCATTCGATTGCGACTACACTCGCAAAAGAAGGTGTCACAGGTTTTTTAGCAACAACAATCACGCATCACAAAGAAAAAATTATCAATGCTTTGACAGCGATTAAATCATATAAGGAACAAAATAGAATAGACGGAGCAGAAGTGCTTGGAGTTCACTTAGAAGGACCATTCTTATCCGCAGATTACAAAGGTGCACATTTACCAGAATATATTGTAAAACCAAGCGTACCACTATTTGAAGAGTACTTAGAAGCATCTGGGAACACGATTAAAATGGTAACACTAGCACCAGAGGAATCTGGAACTGAGTTTATTACATATTTAAAAGAAAAAGGAATCATATCGTCTTTGGGACATACATCTGGTAATTACGAGTGTATGAAGCAAGCAGTTCATGCTGGAGCATCCTGTATGACACATATTTATAATGCGATGAAAGGCTTTAATCACCGCGAGGTTGGTGCCGTTGGGGCAGGCTTATCAATAGATGAACTTGCGACAGAATTGATTGCAGATGGAATACACGTGTCAAAAGAAGCAATAAACATTGTTTATCGCGCGAAACCAAAGCATAAATTGATTCTTGTTACCGATGCCATGAGAGCAAAACATATGCCGGATGGACGTTACGAACTTGGTGGTCAGGAAGTCGTTGTGGAACATGGTTCAGCAAGATTACTAAATGGTGTGTTGGCTGGAAGTATCTTAAAATTAAACGATGCGGTTTACAATATGTCACAATTTGTTAACATTAAACTGATGGAAGCAATTGATATGGCATCCTATGCACCAGCACTCAACTTAGGCTTAGACAAGCATAAGGGAAAGATTCAAGTTGGATACGATGGTGATTTTGCCTTTATCGATACAAAGATGAATGTATATAAAACAATTCGAGCAGGAAATGTAATATACACAAAAGAATAAAAGGATAGCCGATGATTCAATCGGCTTTTCGTTTCTAAGGAGAATTTATGCAAAAAACAATCATTGTTACTGGAGCAACCTCTGGCATTGGATTTGAACTTGTTAAAACATATGCATTGGCAAATTATAAAGTCATTGGAATTGCTCGAAATGAAATGTTAATGAGTCAATGTGATCACGATATTAGGCAAATCAACCCAAACGTCGACTTAACGTTTGTGAAAGCGGACTTGTCTTCCCTTGAAGAGGTTCGCGTTGCATCAGATGCCATTAAGGAACTTGTCTCACAACATGGGGTTGATGTGTTGATTAATAATGCAGCAACCGTTCCTCATAAGAAGATAATGACTGGTGATGGATTTGAAATGCAATATCAAGTAAACCATTTATCCGGGGTGTATTTGTCTTATTTATTATATAATGAATTAAATAAGAAACACGGTATTGTGATTACGACGACATCACGTATGCATATACTTGCAAGATTTAATGCAAAAGATATTATGGCAACAAAGCATTACCACATGTTAAGATCGTATTGTAGAACTAAGTTATACAATCTACTATTTACAAAGGCATTTCGAGATGTATTAGCAAGTAGTAATGTTAAGACATTTGCAGTACACCCAGGTTTGGTAAAAACCGGAATTGGAACAAAATCAACAAATTCACTCTTTGCGAAAATATGGAATCTATCAGCACGAAGAGGAAAAGAGCCGAGTGAAGTTGTTGCAACCTATTCTTATATTATAGAAAACAAAGATACCTTAGATCAAGATTTGTTCTATTATCATGAAGAAAAAGTAGCAATTCCGCATAAACGGTTGGTCACAACAGACAACGCATTGACTTTATGGAACATCACAAACAAGCAACTTAAGTTAGATTGGGACGCTTTATTAAAGGAGTCAAATGTATCGTTGAGTTCCTAACTTGGCAATAATATTTTGAAAAAGATGAAAAAGATGTGCACTTTTGCTTGACACTAGCATCAAAAATATAGTATAATACGAAAGGTTAGTCCAAAAAAGATTAGCCTTTTATTTAACTCTTGGAAAAAGAAAAATGGTTAACAAAACCCTTGACTTTAAGAGCTAGATGAGATATAATTATCACTGCCCGCCTAAAAAGGGCATTGGCAAATAGGTCTTTGAAAACTGAACAGAACAGGTGGAGCAGGAAATT